>Ga0233443_1000436_pt1 | contig 46369 bp, 38 predicted proteins | sample SI_123_September_2_FD_182784 | JGI IMG/M metagenome (GOLD analysis project Ga0233443, IMG submission 182784) | Seawater microbial communities from Saanich Inlet, British Columbia, Canada - SI_123_September2016_200_MG | ecosystem: Environmental > Aquatic > Marine > Inlet | place: Canada: British...
TGTTTGCCCGTATACGCAGCTATCTCTCCACCTGCCAGAAGAATGGAGTATCCTCTTCCGATGCTTTGAGACTGCTCTATGAGAGACGGTGGCCTGAGTTTATGGAAATGCCCCCTGAATAGTTACTAAATAGGACACTATCTTTCGCTGATCTCTCCATGTTCCACGTGGAACACTTTGACTGGGTAGCGGTTTAATAATTCAGTAACATCATCTGCTGTAGTGGCAAAAATCTGATGACCACTATCAACCAAGTGATCCAATATCGTTAGACTATTTTTTGGATCAAGCTCAGAGAATAGGTCATCGATTAAGACAACTCCCCTTTTTCCTCTCTTATCATCCAAGTGTGAGAGTTGAGAAAGATAGAGTCCCATAGAGAGCAGTTTTGCCTGTCCACGAGAAAGTACCTGCTTCGCCTTATCATCTGCGGTTCGTATCAATAGGTCAGCCTCTTGTGGACCAACGACGGTATAACCGACAGCTCTCTCTCGATCTCTACTCTGTTCAAGAGCTTGACTCAAAGAGAGCGTGCTCTTCCACCCCTGCTTGTACTCAAATGAGATATCAAGTTTGGTAAGAGTTGGTATTTTCTCTAGAACTATTGATTGATAGCGATCAATCAACTCTATGATATATTGCTTACGTTGTTCTGTAAGAGACTCCCCTACTTCAACCAACTGCTCATCCCAATAGGGTAATTGAGTCCCTATACCCACTCTTTTTTTTAAGAGTGCGTTTCTATGGCGAATAATTTTCTTATAGCGTTGAGTAAGAGGTAAAAATAGAGGTTCCACGTGGAACATACCCCAATCGATAAAGGAACGTCTCCCTTTTGGAGGCCCCATTACCAGATCTATTGATTCTGGAGTAATAATCTGTAACGGCAGCTGTTCTGCAAATTCCGAAAGACGTTGAACAGCTGTATGGTTAATTTGAAGGCGTTGGCTCCCCTTTCCCCGCTCCATCCCTACCGATAAGGTTGTACCAATAGCTGTCTCTATTTGAGCAGAGACAGTAACTACACGATTACCCTCCTGCACCACTGGGGCTACTGTAGCTGTGCGAAATGAACGGCCTGTACCTAACAGGGAGATCGCTTCAAGCAGACTACTCTTTCCACTACCATTAGCACCAGAAATCAGATTAAAGCCGAGAGATGGCTCGATCTCAATGTGAGAAAGTATGCGACAACAGGTAACTCTAAGATTATGAATTGACACTAATAATCGTTTAATATCAATAATATAATTTACAATCTCATTGGCATTACAACAAATTTATATTCATCTTCCCCATTCTCAATATGAATCAGGCTACTACTATTTTCATCGACAAAATAGAGTGTTAACTCCTCTTCATCAACCACAGAGAGTGCATCGATCATGTAGGCAGAGTTGAATCCAATCTCCATTGTGATACCACTGTAGGTTACCTGAAGCTCCTCTTCTGCCTCTTCCTGATCAGGATTGTTGGCATGGATGGTGACCGTATCTTCACTCATCGCCATGCGAATCCCACGATATTTTTCGTTAGAGAGGATAGAGACACGACTGATTGCACTACGAAATGCATTCTTATCAGTGACTAGTGTGCGATCTCCCTCTTTTGGTATCACTCGATCATAGTCAGGATAACGACCATCGATCAACTTGGTTGTCATAGTAATTTCATTCAGGGAGATCTGCAGGTGGTTAGATCCAATACGAATGGCAACCAGATCATCACTATCATCTAGTAGCCTCATCATCTCTTGAACCGCCTTACGTGGAATAATTACCTGTCTCTTTTCACCGTAATCATTGCTTACGGTTCGACGTGCATAGGCTAAACGGTGTCCATCAGTTGCTACCAGACGCAGCTCGTTACCTTCAATCTCTAATAACAAGCCATTAAGATAGTAACGTACATCTTGCATTGCCATTGAAAACTGTGTCTTTTGTAGTAGTTTTTTTAGCGTGGACTGAGAAAGTTCTTCAATGGTAACTACCTCATTGATTTCAGAAACTCTAGGAAAATCATCAGCGGTTAAAGTTGAGAGTGTGAAACGACTTTTGCCAGAGCGAACAACCGCTTTGTTATCATTAACAGTCAAGTTGATCGAAGATTGATCAGCCAATGCTTTTGAGAGATCAAAAAATTTACGAGCAGGAATGGTGGTGGTTCCAGCAGTTGATGCTTCATCCAATAGAAGCGACATTTTTATTTCAACCTCCAGATCCGTTCCAATCAATGTAAGTTCATTTTGTTCAGAAACATCAATGAAGATATGGGAGAGAATAGGTAATGTTTGACGTTTTTCAACGGCTCCACTGATCGACTGGAGTGGCTGTAAAAGCTTCTCTCTAGAAATTGAAAACTGCATCTTCACTATTCCTCTTCTCTATATAATAAGTGTTCTATATATAAAACTAGTAGTTATTATAGGTCTCGTCCCGAGCTGTGTATAACCTAATTTTAGTTTTATTTATCAAATTGTTAACTGTTTTTCAAAAGTGTGTCAAATGGTGAAACAAAAGTGTGTCAAATCTGTGGATAAGTTTTGACTAAAAAAGTATTATCCGAAAACACCAAGGTTATCCACAGGGAAATAAACAGGTTATTCTGACAAACCATTGTACACCCTGTTATGTTATGCACTTAGCCTCCTCAACAAACTCTTATAATCTTCATTGGTTCTTGAGTCTGTGTCGCGTAACTCTTTCACTTTTTTACAAGCGTGAATGACAGTTGTATGGTCACGTCCACCAAAGGCTTTACCAATCTCAGGCAGACTCTTCTCTGTAAGCTCTTTTGCCAGTGACATAGCCACCTGTCGAGGTCGTGCAATAGAGCGAGAACGACTTTTTGACAACAGATCTGTCAACGGAACATTGTAGTAGTCAGAGATAGTTTTCTGAATGTTATCGATGGAGATTAACCGATCATGTACAGCAATGAGGTCACGTAGAGCAGAGCGTATGGTCTCCAGTGTGATTGGCTCACCAGTGAGTTGGGTATTAGCACGGACATTATTCAAGGCCCCTTCCAGTTCCCGTACATTAGATTTAACCAGTTTGGCGATCTCGAAAGCGGGTTCCTGTGGTAGCTCTAGAGAGAGCTGGTCAGCTTTCTTCATCAAGATGGCGACACGGGTCTCAAACTCAGGGGGCTCTACGGCAACGGTAAGTCCAGCACCGAAACGGGATTTTAGACGATCTTCAAGATTTTCGATCTCTTTTGGGTACTTATCACTGGTGAGAACGATCTGTTTATTGCCCTCTAGTAGCGCATTGTAGGTGTTAAAAAACTCTTCTTGAGAGGAGTTCTTACCCGCAAAGAACTGAATATCATCGATTAGCAGTACATCTAACCCATGAAAGTATTGTTTGAATTGATCAATGGTGTGGTGACGAAGAGCACTGACCATATCGTTTACAAAATTTTGTGAACTGATGAAAAGAATACGGCTGCTTGGGTCCTGTTTCAGTAGATGGTTGCCAATGGCGTGCATCAGATGTGTTTTTCCAAGTCCGGTTGAGCCATGAATAAACAGAGGGTTGTATCCCCCACCAGGATTATCTGCAACCTGTTTGGATGCGGCGTGTGCTAATTGGGTGGTTTTGCCTTCCACAAAGTTCTCAAAGGTGAGAAAGGGGTTAAGATTATTCTCGAAATGTCTGGGCTGAGGTGCTGCAGTAGCAACCACAGGCTGTTCGTTCAAAGGGGTAATCCCGACTTGTAGTGAAACAGCAGTGATTGAGTCGTCTGTTTGAGCAACTAACTGCTGAATTTTTAGCAGGAAGTACTCCTGTACGTGTTCGAGCACAAAGGGGTTAGGAGCAAATAGATCCATCACTCCCCCACTCTCTGTGGCGTGAAGTGGACTGATCCAAGCATTAAAGTCTTGATCAGTCAGTTCTTCACTTAAAATTTTTCGGCAATGGCCCCAGACCGCATTCAACGGTTATCCTCCATAGTGGATTGAGTGATTACTGCAGGTATACAGATCGAAGATTCTAGATTGTAGCCGTAAGAAAAAAAGTTATCCACAACTGATTTCTTCTAGTTTTAAGAGAAGATTTAGGGGTTATCGTAAAAAAATTTCAACAGACTGAGTTTACATGTTGATTTGCGAGGTAAATACAGGTAAAGTTCGCGGTTCCCTCGAGAGAGTTGAGTAGAGAGCAGATATGTTGTCGGCTCTCACGGTAAAAAAGATTGAATCAAGGTAAATAGTCATGAAACGTACATTTCAACCCAGCGTGCTGAAGCGTAAGCGTACCCACGGATTCCGTGCAAGAATGAAGACAAAATCTGGTCGCAAGATCCTTAATGCTCGCAGAGCAAAGGGTCGCGTACGTCTCTCTGCTTGATCATAGGATCACCAAAGAGAAGTAAGAGAGGAGGTGCTGATAGCACCTCTTTTTTATTGTGCCGGTAAAACAGGCCTTTTCTAGCGAGGTTCGTCTGCTGACAGCAGATGATTTTACGCAGGTTTTCCAAAATGGTTGCTGCAAGGCAGGCGACAACGCTTTCTTGTTGTTGGCAAGGCATAACCAGCTGGAACAGCCAAGACTGGGTTTGGTAATTGCCAAAAAACAGTTGAAGCGAGCAGTTGATCGCAACCGAGTGAAACGCATTGCCAGAGAGTCTTTTCGACACCAGCTGCAGGCATTGGCCGGTGTAGATGTTGTAGTGCTCTGCCGTTCTGGTGCTTTTGGACTGGATAAGGCGGAAATCCGTCACCATATGAACCGTCTTTTCGATAAAATAGTTCGCCTAAATAACCCCTAACCTAAATACAGATCGCCATGGATACTCAAAGACTGATTCTCGCAATTGCACTCTCCTTTATATCCCTGTTGTTATGGGATGCTTGGCAACTGGATCATGGAGCAGGTCAACCCATTGCACAAAGTGAACCCTTGGGGTTGCAGCAGGCGATGAACCAGCCAACAACACAGGGAGTACCTCAAGCACTACAGCAGAGTAGTGGCGGTCTGCCTAATGTTGCGGTTCCGGGGGGTGGGCAGGCTACACAAGCTATCGCAGCACCAATGGTTGAAACCCGTATCGGTGAGTCTATCCATGTGGAGACCGACCTGCTACAGGTTACCTTGAACACAGAGGGCGGTGATCTGCGTCAGGCTGACTTGTTGAAACATGGAAAAGATACCGATAACAAAGATCTTCCATTTCGTTTAATGAGTGATGAGGGGAGTCAGTACTTTATTACACAGAGTGGTATCAAGGGTGCACAGGGGACAGATCAGCACCGTTATCCCAGCCATCAGGCACTCTATAGTGTGTCACAGAATCGTTATATCCTAGGGGCAGGGGAGAATGAGTTACGTATACCCATGGTATGGAGTGATCCAGAGAGCAATTTGAAGATTACCAAAACCTACATCTTCAAGCGTGATAGCTATGAGATTGGTATGGAGTACCGTGTAGAGAATGGTAGCGATCGTGAGTGGAAGGGTGGCGCTTATGCGCAGTTGTTGAGAAGTGGTGAAGCGCCAGAGGCAGAGAACGCCTTTATCTACACCTTTACCGGTGGTGTTACCTATACACAAGAGGAGCTCTATCAAAAGATCGATTTTGATGAGATGGCCAGCTCACCGCTGACCCGCTCTACTGAAACGGGTTGGGTGGCGATGATTCAACACTACTTCTTGGGTGCAATTGTTCCTAATCAGGGGCAGAAGCCAACTCTCTACACCTACCAGCCATCACAAGGGTTATATGCCATTGGTGCGATTCTTCCTGCTGTTACCGTACCTGCAGGGGGCAGTGAGGATCTCTCCATAAAGCTCTATGTAGGACCGAAAGATCAGGACCGAATGGAGTCACTGGCACCGGGCTTAGAGTTGACGGTTGATTATGGATGGCTCACCTTCTTGGCACAGCCTATCTTCTGGGTCTTGAATCAGATTCAGGATGTGGTGGGTAACTGGGGCTTCTCCATTATTCTGTTGACCATGTTGATCAAACTGATCTTCTTTAAACTCTCCGAGACCAGCTATCGCTCAATGGCCAATATGCGCAAACTAACCCCGCGCTTGACCGCACTGAAAGAGCGTTATGGGGATGATCGCACAAAGATGAATGAGGCGATGATGCGCATCTACCGTGAAGAGAAGGTCAACCCCATGGGGGGTTGTCTCCCCATTCTGGTACAGATTCCAGTTTTCATCGCCCTCTATTGGGTACTGCTGGAGAGCGTTGAGATCCGTCAGGCACCGTTTATTTTGTGGATTCAAGACCTCTCGGCGATGGACCCTTACTATATTCTGCCACTGTTGATGGGTGGTTCGATGTTGATTCAGCAGCGCCTGAATCCAGCACCGCTTGATCCTATTCAGCAGAAGGTGATGATGATTCTGCCGGTTGTCTTTACCGTTTTCTTCGCCTTCTTCCCAGCAGGTCTGGTGCTCTACTGGGTGGTGAACAACGTAATCTCTATTTCACAGCAGTACTACATCACCAAGAAGATCGAGGCACTGTAGCTCATTGAGCGTTGCTGAAGAGACCATCTGCGCCCAAGCCACCGCCAATGGCCGTGGCGGGGTGGGTATCCTTCGTCTCTCTGGTGAACAGACCCGCTCTATTGCAGAACAGATTCTAGGTAAACTGCCTACCCCTCGTGTAGCTGAACTACTCGATTTTAATGATGAGCAGGGCCAGCCCATCGACCAAGGTCTGGCGATCTTCTTTCCTGACCCCAACTCCTTTACGGGTGAAGATGTACTAGAGTTACAAGGCCATGGTGGTCCGGTGGTAATGGATCAACTGATGCGCCGTGTACTGAGATTAGGAGCACGCGCTGCCCGTCCTGGAGAGTTTTCTGAACGCGCCTTTCTCAATGGAAAGATGGATCTGGTACAGGCTGAGGCGATTGCTGATCTGATTGATTCAGCTTCAGAGCAGGCTGCCCGCTCCGCAGTCCGCTCTCTACAGGGCGCCTTCTCCGTAGAGGTACACCAGTTAGTAGAGTGGGTGACGGAACTGCGGATCTATGTCGAATCTTCGATGGACTTCCCAGAAGAGGAGATCGACTTTCTCGCAGAGGGTGATGTGAGCAGTCGTCTGGAAAATATCATCCAGCAACTGGAGCGGGTACTGGAGAGCGCGAAAGAGGGGGTACTGCTGCAGGAGGGGATGACTCTGGTGATTGCTGGTCGTCCTAATGCCGGTAAATCCAGCCTGCTCAATGCGCTCTCCGGTAAAGAGTCTGCAATTGTTACTGAGATCCCTGGTACTACCCGTGATCTACTGAAAGAGCAGGTTGAGATTGATGGTCTACCGATCCACATTATCGATACTGCCGGACTGCGTGAGAGTGAAGATCGGGTTGAGCAAGAGGGGATACGCCGTGCTTGGCTGGAGATTGAGAAAGCCGACCGAGTGCTGCTGCTGGTGGATGATCAACAGGGGATAATGGCAGAAGATCAACAAACGCTTCAACAGATTCAGCAGGGAGGGGAGGTCCCAGTGACCATCGTCCGCACCAAGGTGGATCTCAGTGGTGGTAAAGCTGGACTGCACAATGGGGAGATTGCGCTCTCCTCCAAGGCTGGGTTGGGGATGGATGCACTACGTGACTTCCTTAAGCAGGCCGCTGGGTATCAGGCAAGCGGGGAGGGGACCTTCTTGGCGCGTCGACGCCATCTGGAGGCACTGCAACAGGCGCGTTGTTCACTGCAGCAGGGGAGAGAGCAGCTTAATGATTTTCATGCAGGTGAACTATTAGCAGAAGAGTTACGTATGGCGCAGGAGGCGCTTTCGGAGATTACCGGAGAGTTCAGTAGTGATGATCTGCTGGGGAAAATCTTCTCTTCATTCTGTATCGGGAAGTGAAGGAAAGAGCGGCTCACTATTTTTCTAGCTCAGTCTTACGCAACAGGAATAGATCCCACAGAGCAGGGACGATCTCTTTCTCTCCCGCCTCCCAAGCGACCCAAAGATCTGCCTCAATAAAGATCGCATCCGCACACCATTTTTGCGCCTGCTCTACGGTGAGCTGCTGCCGATTTTGCACCTCAACTCGAACTGAGATAATCAGAGATGGTGCGGGGACACCAGACTTATAGGTGCGCTCTGCTCTCTTGGCATAGAAGAACTGTGCAATGGTGTTAGCCAGAACCACCCCAGCTAAAACCAGCAAAGTAATATCAGTAGTATCCATCTCCAGCCCCATCAAATCACCAGAGGTGATAATAGCGAAGAATGGAAAATCCTTCACCCCTAATCCTATCCACTGAGAAAAAGTTGCCTGAGTACGGGAGTATGGTTTTTATAATTGCTGGCACAAGAAGTCTCAGATTGGGTACCATAACCGACGATGCCAACCCACTTCCTCAAAAACAGCCCCATACTGCGCATTCTACTGATCTGGTTACTGTGGGGTACGCTCTCGGTTGTATTGCTGGATCTGCTCTCTAAAGATTATCTGCAACAGTTGCTGGAGTGGCTGCAATCGCTACCCTACCGCCCCCCCGGTGAGTATCTACCACAGCTGCTCTATGCCACCTTGGCCTTTGCCATCATCACCGTCTTTATCCGTTCGCTGACCTATATCAAGGTTTTTCTCTACTCGACATCTTCCTTTATTGTGGTGATCTTCTACACATTTGCATCGATCTCTCCAGATAGTGAGCTATTTATGTTGGTGGAGATCTTCTTTGGGCTGAACAGCCCGATCTGGGCCAAGGCGATCTATATCTTGATGTGGAGCTTCTTCTTCAGTGCGGTGCTGGAGCTGCTGTTTATCCGCTTTATCTCCGCCAACCACTATCACCATCAAACACTATCTGCTGCTGATTTTGATCGAGTACTGCACCAGCATGACCTCAACTACCGAGCAATCCATATCTTTATCTGGTCTATCCCTACACTGGGTTTTCTCGGTACCGTGGTGGGAATCTCCTCTGCACTGGAGAAGGCGGCACAGATGCCCGGCAACTTGTTGGATGAGACGGCGCTGGAGATCTGGTTTACTAATATTGTTCATGCGCTGGGCTACGCCTTCTACACCACCATTGCCGGACTGGTCTTCTCTACACTGTTGACCATACTCAGCTCCTTTGTCTCCACGCTGGAAGAGCAGGAGATCAACGATAGCCTCACCAAAGAGAGCTGATCGTGTACCAGCCGAAGCCTAGTCGCAGTATATTCGGTGTCGCCAGCATGGACCTCTTTGCTTCAGCGCTGGGGGCCTTTGTGATCCTCACCATTGTTTCACTGCCATTCTTTATGAACAGTAACCGCTCTGAGGAGTCGCAGCCGATGGTAGAGCAGTACAATCGGCTCTATAACCAGAATGAGAATCTACGGCAACAGCTGGAGCAGCTACAGCAGCAGAATGAACGCATCTCCATCAATGACCTTGAGCTGCTACTGCTGGTTGATTTCTCTAACTCCTACGCCTCCTTTCTTGATGGGCTGGAGTATGAGCTGCGCACCTTGGCCAAGTTCTGGAACCGTCGCGGGAAAAAGATCCATCTTTCACTGCTTCTCTATGGCGACCAAAATACCCGTTACCCTACGCTACAAGCCAACATGGAAGTGCAGGGTCGAGATGATCTGAGTGCCGTATATGCGTTATTGCACCGCATTCGCAGTGATACCTTTCAGCAGATGAATGATAGTCATCTGAACCGCGATGGCCCAGAGGCACTGCATCTGGCGCTAGAAGAGGCAAACAGTCACCACTGGTCGCTACCGGAGGCGCAGCGTTTTGTCTTTGTTCACTATGACAACATCTGTTATCCGCAGCAGATGGAAAACTGTACTGAACAGCTTCACACACTCAGCCAGCAGGTCGCCTCACTGTTTATGAAATACACACAGACTGCCACCAGTGTGGACCGAGAACAGGCGATTGTGCTGGCGCAGCAGAGTGGCACCACCTTTATCGATTCGGGCCAATCTTGGACACTACAGATCTTCAACAGTGCGGATATACCAGTACTTAAGGATTGATTCATAAAAGTGCGATAGAGTGTGGCTAAACCATTGAGAACAGATCATGAAAATTTACACGGCTACTGCCTTACTTATTTTGCCACTCCTGCTCAGCGGCTGTTTTGTGGGTGAGACCGCAGCACTGGTAGTACAGACTCCGTTTGAGGTGGCTGACGTGATCCTTCCGGGAGATGCAGGCGAAGCAGTTGAGTCAGCAGGAGAGGGCGCGGCTTGGATCACTGATGCAATCATCCCCTTCTAGGAGTGGAGTTTAGCCTGAGATTTGGCACTGTATCAGCTGATCCTCTAACCCTTCCCAAGAGGCTGGTTGGGTATCAATCACCTCGACTCGGCTTAACTCTAGCTGTGTCAGCTTAATACATTGTAGATTCTCATCCATCCAGTTAAAGCCGAAAAGCCCACGATCCGTTCTGATGACAGCCTTCAAACGGATCACCTGAAGCTGAGAGAAGAGGGAGTTGACCGACTTAAAATTGAAGCAAGTATCGCTATCAAAGGTCCAGCCATGGCTATGAAACTGATCGATAGGGGGTGTCTCACCACAGATAACAGGTGGGGAGGTGTGGGAGAGTTGGTTTAGCCAGCTGGACTCAATTGCCCCCTCTGATACCGCGTGAAGAGGAGTACTGCCCAATCCAGAGCGGTTCAGATAGTGTCGAAGAGTGTCCAGCTCATGGTCGCTATAGAGGTCAGACTTATTGGCTACAATCAAATCAGCAACCTCAAGCTGCTGATTGAAAGTGGGGTGGTTGGTGTAACGTGAGTCAGCAATCTTTCGTGCATCGACCAGTGTAATGGTTGAGCGCAAATCGAGTACTGAGTGATATTCCGGTTTGGATAGCGCAGCAATGATCTGTTTAGGGTGGCCTAATCCTGTTGGTTCAATCAACAGACGATCGGGTCTCGCCTCCTTCAACAGCTGATTGAGTGCCACCTGCATCGGCACACTGGCGGCACAACAGAGACACCCGCCAGGAACTTCTCGGATAAAGATAGAGGGTGAGTCGGAGGTGGTACCACTCAACAGAGCACCATCGATCCCAACCTTGCCAAACTCATTTACTAAAACGGCCCAGCGCTCACTGTCGGCCTTGTTGCGTAGCAGCTTTGTAATTGCTGTACTCTTCCCCACACCCAGAAATCCGGTGATGATGTTGGTGGGGATCTGCTGGAGGGGGGTGTTCAAAACGGAGAGAGCCTACTCGCTCCCCTGTAACAACGACCCCTGCTGTCGTGCCTGAGCAAAGGCGCGGGTATAGAGCCAGACTGCAATGGCCAGCCAGATGATGTTCAGCGCAGACCCTTTCCAGAATAGATCCCAGCGGAAGCTTCCATCAAACATCAGTGCACGCATCCCCTCATAGGCGTGGCTGGCGGGGATGATAGCGGCAATCGGTTGTACCATCTCGGGAAGGATATCGACTGGATAGTAGACTGCAGAGAGTGGGGCAAGGGCAAATACCAGTACCCAGGCGAGGCTCTCGGCTCCGAGGCCATAGCGCAGGATCAGTGCAATGACCCCCAAACCAGTGGCCCACCCCATCACAATCAGCTGAGTAAAGAAGACCAGCAATGGCAGACCGAGGTCAAAGATATTAAAGGTGTAGAGGGCGATGGCCAGCAGTGCAGCGGCGAGGATGCCGATACTGGTGCGCAGTAGGCTGATGACCAACAGCGCCGCAATGTGTTCCGAAACCTTGAGTGGTGAGACAAAGAGGTGACCGAGGTTGCGGGCGTACATCTCCTCAATAAAGGGGAGAGAGACTCCGAGGTGACCCCGAAAGAGTACATCCCACAGCATCACCGCTGCCAGCAGTACACCACTTGCCTGCGCCAGCCAGCTGCTGTGCTGTACAAAAAACTGGGAGATCAACCCCCAGAGGATCATCTGCATCGCGGGCCAGTAGACCAGCTCCAGTTGGCGTGGCCATGAGCGACGAAGCAGGTAGACGTAGCGCAGCACCATGGCACCGACGCGTGAGAAGGAGAAGTGGTTGTGGTTCATCGGTTATCTCTCACCTCGTGCCAGTTCTAGGAAGACGGCCTCTAGAGTCTCATGCCCATACTGAGTGAGGAGCTGCTGAGGTGTACCGCGATCAATAATCTTTCCGCTGCGCATCAGTAGTACCTGATCACACAAGCGCTCTACCTCCGGCATATTGTGTGATGCAAGTAGTACGGTGGCCCCAGTCTGCTCTACATATTGCTCCAGATGGGTACGGATGCGATCACCGGTATCGGGGTCGAGTGAAGCGGTGGGTTCGTCTAACAGTAGCACCTTGGGTTGGTTGAGCAGAGACTTTGCGAGGGAGACGCGAGTCTTCTGTCCTGCGGAAAGGCTACCGTAAGGGCGTTGTAGGAATTGGGTGATATCCAGCTCCACCGCCAGCTGTGCAATGCGTTGTCGAAGATCGGCCACGCTATAGAGCCGACCATAGACCAGCAGATTCTCCTCTACGGTAAGCCGTCCCGGTAGATCTAGATAGGGGGAGGAGAAGTTCATCTCCGGCAGTGCCTGCGCGCGGTTGTTGACCATATCGACCCCAAGAATCTCGATCTCACCAGAGTCGGGAATCAGCAACCCCAGCAGCATTGCCAGTGTGGTGGTCTTTCCGGCACCATTACCTCCTAGCAGTGCTGTGACTGAACCAGCGGCTACGTTGAAGGAGATACCATCTACTGCATGGGTATTATCAAAGGTGCGGGTTAGTTGTTTAACTTTGATGGTGGAGGGCTCACTCATCAGGCTGCTCACTCTGTTGCGTGTGAGTTGGCTGTAGTTTGAATCAGTCCAAAAATTTGTTGGGCGCTCTCAAGGTTATGGTTGGCAGATTGGGCGGCTTGCTCCAGCAGTGTAGTACATTGCTGCTGTAGTGAATCCAGCTGTGCCGGATCGAGAAAGGGGAGTAGCGCCTCAGCCTCTTCTACAGCTGCTGAGAGGAGAGTAGCAGCCAGCTCCTCAACAGAGATGGGGCTATCTTCACGCATCATCGATGCAATAATCCGGTTTTCCAACACCTCTTGATGAATTTTTCGTTCCGCTTTATCCCGTGCAACCTGCTCACCAAAGGCGCTCTCCTCTCCCGCTGTTTTCAGTAGCGTCTCTTCAAACAGGGTAAGCAGGCGAGAGAGTGCCTGTTTCTCTTTGGGGAGGTCGATACAGAGCATCATGCCGTCGTTATAACAGCGGGTCAGTTCGGGAATCAGTGCCAGTAGCTGCTCTGCCTCAGCCTTCTCTGGTAGCTTCGATACCTTCTCCACGGCAGTTTCAAATTGCTTGTGGAAGGCTTGCTGCTCCGCCTTATCCTTTTCTCGTGCCTCCACCACTTGGTGGTGAACCACGCCCCGCTCCTGTTTGGAGAAGAGTGGATTTTTATACTTACGGATCAGTTGCTGTTCCCAGCAACCAGGGTTTTTACTGAAATTTGGGGAGAGGCTCATGATCTATAGTATAATTGAACGTTTATCTGAACAGCTATCGTTTTTTAATCGGAATCTCTCATGCCCAACTCTATTGAAAACCTGCGCAATGTCGCAATCATTGCCCACGTTGACCACGGTAAAACTACCCTAGTTGACCAACTCCTGCAGCAGTCAGGAACATTGGAGGTACGAGGCGAGGCTGAAGAGCGCGTGATGGACTCCAATGATCTAGAGAAGGAGCGTGGTATCACCATCCTCTCCAAGAATACCGCGATTCGCTGGAACGACTACCGCATCAATATTGTAGATACCCCAGGACATGCCGATTTTGGTGGTGAGGTAGAGCGAGTACTCTCTATGGTGGACTCGGTGTTGCTGCTGGTGGATGCCGTCGAAGGCCCCATGCCACAGACCCGCTTTGTAACCCAGAAGGCGCTGGAGCGCGGCCTCTGTCCGGTGGTGGTGGTAAACAAGGTGGATCGCCCTGGCTCACGTCCAGACTGGGCTGTCGATCAGACCTTTGATCTATTTGACCGTTTGGGCGCAACCGATGAGCAGCTCGACTTCCCCGTAGTCTATGCCTCCGCACTGCAAGGTTTCTCCACACTCGATGCGGATGTACGTGAGGGAGATATGACACCGCTGTTCGAAGCGATTGTGGAGCACGTTAAGCATCCAGATGTGGATTCAACGGGCCCATTCAGAATGCAGGTGAGCGCACTTGACTACTCCAGCTATGTGGGTGTGATCGGTGTGGGCCGTATTGAGCGTGGTAGTGTGCGCACCAACTCCAATGTCACCATCCTCTCTGCGGATGGCACTCAGCGTAATGGGCGTATGCTGCAGATCCTCGGCTTCCATGGTTTGGAGCGTGTTGAGGTGGAGCACGCCTCAGCGGGTGACATCATCGCCTTTACCGGTATTGATGGGCTGAAGATCTCCGATACCATTTGTGACCCCAACTATGTTGAGGCGCTGCCCCCACTGACCATTGATGAGCCAACATTGAGTATGACCTTTCAGGTCAACAACTCACCGTTTGCAGGCTTAGAGGGCAAGTTTGTCACCAGCCGTAATATCCGTGAGCGTCTGGATCAAGAGTTGATCCATAATGTTGCGCTGCGCGTTGAAGCGACTGAAGATCCAGACAAGTTCCGTGTCTCCGGTCGTGGTGAGTTGCACCTCTCTATTTTGATTGAAACTATGCGTCGTGAAGGGTATGAGCTGGGGATCTCTCGTCCCGAGGTGATCATCCGCGAGATCGATGGAGTGATGAGTGAACCCTACGAGAGTGTAACGGTTGATGTGGAAGAGGCACACCAAGGCAGTGTGATGGAGAAGCTGGGTGAGCGTAAGGGTGAGCTGGCCGATATGATCCCGGATGGTAAGGGGCGTATCCGTATCGATTACGTTATTCCATCACGAGGGTTGATCGGCTTCCGCACCGAGTTCCTCACAGCGACCTCTGGCACCGGCCTGATCTACCACACCTTTGACCACTATGGTCCTCAGGTCGAAGGGAAGATTGGCGAGCGCCATAATGGTGTACTGATCTCCAATGGCAGGGGTAAGGCACTGGCCTATGCACTGTTTAACCTACAGGAGCGCGGCCGTCTCTTTATTGGCCATGCTGAAGAGGTCTATGAAGGGGGTATTATCGGCATCAACTCGCGAGATAATGATCTGGTGGTCAATCCGCTGAAGGCGAAGCAGCTCAATAATATCCGTGCAGCGGGTACTGATGAGAACCTGATCCTCTCGCCACCCATCCGTATGACGCTGGAGCAGGCGCTGGAATTCATCAATGAAGATGAGCTGGTTGAGGTGACACCAGAGTCGATCCGTATCCGTAAGAAGTTGTTGACGGAGAACGAGCGTAAACGTGCTGGTCGTCCATCTTAAGAGGGTCGTGCTATGAATATTGTCGTGATCGATAAAGAGAATCTGCCAGAGGGGGTGGAGTTTCCCTTTCTGGAGGCACCCAAATATGGCTGGATAGAACGTATAGAGGTCTCCGATGAGGAGTTGGCCGAGGTGGCGTGGCGTTCTCATGTATTGGTGACCACTAAGAAAGCGATCAGTGCAGCGGTGGTTGAGAAGCTGCCACTGCTAAAGATGGTGGTGATTGTAGGCGATTGCGCGGATAAAAGTTGCGACTTGGTCGATTTTGAGGCGATGGCTGCGCGGCAGATTAAAATCTCACATGTACCGGGTGGCAGTGTTAATTCGGCGGCTGAGGCAGAACAGTGTGTTGCCCAAGTGGTGCGTAATATTGATGCGATGATGAGAGGGGCAGCGGTGAATCTAATCGACAGTTAGATTGAGATCATAGCACCGCGTTAACCTCTTCCAATAGATGCTGAACCTGTTGATCAATATGGTCGAGATTCTCTGCGTCCAGTGCATCACAGACCACTTTGCCTGCATGGGTTAGCTGTGGTTGATCATAGAGTGTGCCACTGCCTTTAATTGCGTGTGCTGCATCGTGTAGCTGGTCCCACTTTTGTGCTGAAAGTGACTGCCTCAGTACCACCACCAACTCCTGCAAACGGTCTATAAAGATCTGTCGTAACTCGTCACTCACCTCAAACTCTGCGGCGGCTACTGCAGCTGGTTTGGGCAGCTCTTGTACAGTACTCTTCTCTACAGGGCTCTCCTTCACAGGCGACTCTATTGGGGAGAGGTATTTTTTCAGTATACGTCGCAGCTCATTTTGATCGATGGGCTTCGCCAGTACATCATCACTACCGGCCTGAACAAACTGCTCCAGATGCTTTTTCATCACATTGGCAGTATGTGCAATAATTGGTTTTTTGTAACCGCGCCCCCTAAGTATCTGAGTTGCCTCAATGCCATCCATTATTGGCATGCGCATATCCATTAAAATCAGATCAAAGGGCTGTTTTGATGCGAATGCTACGGCCTCTTGACCATTTTTGGCCAAGGTAACGGTCACCCCAAAGGACTCTAGTATAAAGGTGACAATAGTTTGCAGCTCAGGTGTATCTTCGGCTAATAACACCTTGCCAGAGAACTGTTGCTGATGGGCCTCTGCATCACTGAGATGATGTTTTTGATCCAGCACTATTACACTCTCTCTGTAGGGGAGAAGTAACTCAAAAGTGGAGCCTTCACCGAGTATGCTCTCTACGGTGATCTCTCCCTCCATCATCTCTGCAAGGGTGCAGGAGATGTGCAATCCCAGCCCTGTGCCACCAAAGCGGTGAGAGATTGTATGGTCGGCCTGCTCAAAGGGTTGAAACAGTCGCTTGATCATCGGTTGTGCAATCCCGATGCCCTCATCTTTTACTACAAAATGCAGCATCTGCTCGGCTTTGTCTAACAGTACAGTAAGGGTTACATCTCCCTCTTCTGTAAACTTAATCGCATTTCCCAGAAGGTTGCTGAGAATCTGCTCAATACGTCGGCTATCTCCCACCAATTGATGAGTTAACGGCAGTTCTCGCCGAACCTGAAAGTTGATACCAGAGTCATCTGCACGCTTACTGAAGATATGTTCAATCTCATTGAGTAGAACATGTAAGTCAAAATTGACCTGATCGACTTGGAGTTTGCCTGCCTCTATTTTGGAGAGGTCGAGGATATCATTCACCAGTGCAAGCTGAATACGACCCGCAATCTCAATGGAGCGCAGCATCTCTTGCTGTTGATTGCTAAGCTTCTTCATTACCCCAGCAATCAACATTTCACTGTTACCGATAATGGCTGTCAGTGGGGTACGCAACTCATGGCTCATGGATGCGAGGAAGTCATCTTTCGCTTTGTTGGCCTGCATCGCCCGTTCTGCTTTGAGCAAGGCTCTCAGGTCATGCAGTACCAAAACCTCGCCATTATGCCCTTTCAGCGCAACCTCCAGGGTTGCCCTTGCAATCGAAACGGGGATGGTTGATCCATCAACACAAAGTAGCTGGTGGGCCTCTTCAGTCTTGCCTTGATGCCCCTGCTTGAGTAGATCTCCAATGGCTCTGCCAATCAGCCCCTCTGGAGACTCTCCCCTCAGGTGTGCAAACTTAGGGTTGCCCCGCTCAATTTTGCCCTCTTGATCCACAACCACCAGCCCCTCATCCATCGACTCCAGAATCAGTTCGGTCTCTCTGCGTGCTTGCTCAAGCCCATCGGTACGCTCTTTCAACGCCTCAGCCAGATCATTCACCTCTCGTATCGTACCGTGTTCTAACTGCTCAAATGCTCCATGTGCTGTGGCATTTGTCAGCTCCTCAATGGGGCGAACCATCACATGTGCCTGGCGGCGGATAACCCAGATCAAGAATAGCAACACTGCGAGGCCGGCTATCAATATCTCACGCTCTAAGCGCTCTAGTGGGAGCAGGATTTCGGAGCGATCCTGCTTAACAACCATTCCCAGCTGCAATTTTGGAATCCATGCCCAGACTGCAAAGACGGGGTTACAGCTGTTATCGAGCACCCAGCCAGAGCCACGTTCGTAATTCAGCGCATGCATCATCGGAAATTTTTCGGGTGTATTTCTGCGCAATGTTAAACAGGATGCACTGGGACCTCTTTGCAGATGGTTACGGAAGTGGTTAATAAAGTTGACCTCTGAGCCAACCCCATTTCTCCACTGTGCGATCATCACCTCTCCTGTCTCTCCCAATCCACTATAGCTCTTGAGTAGGTCCCTAAGTCTTACCAATGAGAAGGGGCGCACCATAATTCCCATTATTTGATCCTCTTGACCGGGAAAGCTGGAGAAGATGGGAACCCCCATCAGCACGGTTGCATCCTCAACCTGATCAATTTTTCCATACTGGGAGACGGCCATTCTCTTTTGTTGAACCACCTGCTCAATTAAATCAGAGAGGATAGTTTGACCATAAAATCCATCAGTGGAGAGGTTAACCCCTAACTCCCCCTCCATGGAGCGCAATGAAAAGGCGAGTTCACCCTCAATAGTTAACAGAAAAAGGTCTTTCACCTCTTCCGTATTGAGTAGTAGCTGATACTCTTCACGAAAGGTGTCTCGCGCTTGTTGATACTCAACGGATTCGACACCTTGGTGATAGCGATCAAATAGCGCCTCTGCAGAGTGTTTGGTAGCCGCACTATCCGCAATCTTCTGCATCCATGCTTTTTGTTGTTCAAACAGGTTGATGATGCGGTCTTCTCGAAACTCAGCATGATAAAGTAGTGAGGACTTCACATGTTCTAAAAGGGTTTGATTGGCAACCTGATAGATCACCCCCCCAATTGCAAGCACTGAGATCATCAATGCGATCAGGCTTCCTCTCAGCTGGTGCTGAAAGAAGGAGCGGACTCTCCGCTTGACTCTAGTTGGTAACTTCACACGCTCCCCCTTTGAGATCAGCACTCCTCAATGCTGATGAGTAACCTCATCTTTTAAATACCTTACAACAATACTTTGTTTATTGACACTATGTTTTACGGTCAAATTTACGAAAAGCGATCGCCTCTGAGAGATGATCAAGATTAATCACGGCTTCATTTGCCAGATCGGCTATGGTTCTCGCCACCTTCAACACTCGGTGGTATGCGCGAGCAGACAACCCCAGTGACTCAATGGCCTGAATCACAAACTGCTTCTCGGCTTCCCCCAGTGTGCAAACCAACTCTAACTGCTCTCCTTGTAGTTGACTGTTGGGCACGCCTTGACGCTCCAGCTGACGATTGCGAGCCTTTTCTACCCGTGTCTGAACGGTGCTACTGTTTTCCACTTTATGGCTCTGTTCTCCAGCCAAGAGTGTGGGAGGTATACGTGCCACCTCAATCTGAAGATCAATCCGGTCCAGTAGAGGTCCTGATATCTTGCTGCGATAACGCTGAATCTGTTCTGCGGTACAGTGGCACTCTCCTGACTCATCGCCGTGATAACCACAGGGGCAGGGGTTCATTGCTGCAATCAGCTGGAAACGGGCGGGAAACTCCATTTGAGATTTGGCTCTAGAGATGGTGATTCGCCCTGACTCCATCGGTTCACGCAACACCTCCAGAACCTGTCTGGAGAACTCTGGCAGCTCATCGAGAAAAAGTACCCCATGGTGGGCGAGAGAGATTTCACCGGGCCTTGGTTGGCTGCCGCCTCCTACCAGAGCCGCTGCAGAAGCAGTATGGTGGGGGCTTCTTACCACCCGTCTGCCCCAGCTACTTGCATCAAATGGGAGATCATTCAGCGAGTAGAGGGTTGCACTCTCCAGTGCTTCTTGCTCACTCATTTTTGGCAGGATAGTCGGTAGGGTTGAGGCTAACAGTGTTTTTCCGGTACCGGGTGGGCCGCTCATCAGTAGGTTATGGCCCCCCGCAGCGGTTAACTCCAATGCCCTGCGGGCGAAGGCCTGTCCTCGCACTTGTGAGAGGTCTGGCTGAGGCCCGTTTGTCTTTTTCTGTTTGGCTTTTTTTCGCTCTATCTCTACCGGCTCTAATGGCCCATCCAGTAATCTTCCCACCAGCACCTGCAGGGATGAGACAGGGTGGAGCGATAACCCCGCAACATATGCCGCCTCTGCGGCGTTCTCCTCTGGTAATACCAGAATTCGGTCCGCATCGCGGGCCTGTAGTGCGGCGGGTAGTACACCCCGAATCGGACGAATGGAGCCATCCAGCGCCAACTCCCCCATCCACTCGTACTGTTTCAGTGACTCTGGTTCAATTTGACCGGAGGCTGCGAGAATGCCCATCGCAATCGGCAGGTCTAACCGTGCACCACTTTTGGGTAGGTCTGCAGGTGCGAGATTAATGGTGACGCGTCGTTGTGGTAACTTATAGCCCGAGCTGATCAGGGCACCACGTACCCGATCTTTTGCTTCGCGCACTGCGGCCTCTGGGAGTCCGATAATCGAAATTCCGGGCAGGCCACTGCTCAATAACACCTCAACCACTACCTGTGGTGCATCCATGCCGACAACGGCTCGGCTATTTACGGCTGCCAATGACACGATTTATCCTCCCTTAAACCACGCGACTCAAAACAAGGCGCTACAATGCACTCTATGCAAGGTTTGCTTCTAAAACAAGTCATCACCCACCATATTGGTCCGATCAATCTCTCCATCTCTAAGGCAGAGGTGGTTGGGGTCAGTGGAAATTCTGGTGCAGGAAAGAGTCTGTTGTTACGCGCTATTGCTGATCTTGATCCACACCAAGGTGAGATCTCTCTTGGCGGCACGCCTCAAACCGAGATCGCGCCACACCTCTGGCGCAGTCAAGTGGCCTATATTGCAGCAGAGAGCCACTGGTGGGGAGATCATGTTATCGATCACTTTGAACAAAATAGCCCTGAAAATCGCGAATATTGGTTACAACAGGCTGGATTTGGCATCGATTCACTAGGCTGGGAGGTTCATCGGCTCTCTACTGGAGAGAGACAGCGCCTCTCCATCGTGCGCCACCTGCTGCGTGAACCCTGTGTACTGCTGCTGGATGAGCCTACCGCCAGTCTTGACCGGGAAAATATCCAGCGTGTTGAACAGATGTTGCTCCACTATCAACAGCAACAACAGGCTGCACTGCTCTGGGTCAGCCACGATCAGGAGCAGCTGGGTCGAGTGGCTCAGCGGCAATTTCGTATGGTGGATGGAGTACTGACTCCACTGGAGATTGCACAATGATTCAGCTTTCAGCCTTGGACCTGGCTCTGGCAGCGCTGCTGGTGCTGTTTGTTGCGCTGCTCTCCTACCGCAGCCATGCAGGGTTGGAGAAGAAAATCCTTTTTGCCTCTGTGCGTGCAACCCTGCAGCTACTTGCCGTGGCGCTGGTGCTACAGACCCTGTTCAACCACAGCAGCCTGTTCTGGGTCAGTGTAATGTCACTGGTGATGGTGACCCTAGCAGGGCGGGAGATTCACTTACGACAACAGCGCCGACTTACCGATGGCTGGGGGTTCTTCACTGGCACTGCGGCGATGTTTCTCTCCTCTCTGGTGACGGCGCTTTTTGCACTGCTGGTGATCATCGAATATGACCCTTGGTACCATCCCCAATATGCCATTCCACTGCTGGGAATGCTGCTTGGTAACACCATGAACGGGATCTCTCTGGGGATGGATCGGCTCACCAGCAGTGTCTGGGATCAGCGGCAAATTCTAGAGGCGAAACTGGCGATGGGACAGCCTGCGACAGAGGCGATTCGTACCCTGAAAGAGGATGCAATTCGCACGGGAATGATCCCTATTCTAAACTCTATGGCCGCTGCGGGGGTGATCAGTCTACCGGGGATGATGACGGGTCAGATTCTCGCAGGTGCGGCCCCGATGGAGGCGGTGAAATACCAAATTCTCATCCTTTTTCTCATTGCAGGGGGGACGGGATTGGGGATCATGATTGCAATATCGATCCTTTCGAGACGATTCTTTGATACACGAGAACGTCTCAGAGTGGATAGAATATCAGCTAAAAAGACATAATTTCAGTTGGTTATCTGGTGTTATTGAGTATTTGATGCATACTTCTTGAGAAACGATTTATACCCCGCCTTTTTCAGGCGACTCTGCTGGTGTTCCGCACTTGAGAAACTCTGGAACGGTCCGACATTGACCCGAAATAGCGACCCTTTAGCGGTCTTGACGGTATTGATTGCCACATTCTCAACCCCCATTAAAGTCAACTCAGCCTTGTGCTGATCCGCTGAGGAGCGTTTACGAAATGCCCCCATCTGGATTAGATAGTTTCCGGTTGGTGAGGTTGAGGATGGAGTATTTTTTGCTCGTGCAGCCAACGGCTTCTTCTGTGGTGTTCTCTTTTTGGCGGGTTTGGTTTTTTGAGCTTTCTGAGGTGGCTTGACCTCGACACCGTTGTACTCCTCTTGAGGCAGCATGGAGAAGAAATCAAAGTGGAACTGCTCATCACCACGCTGGCTCTTTTCAGCCTGTTTTTTTGACTGTTTCAGTGACTGTTTTGCTGCGACCTCCACCTCGTTGCCACTGCTTTTTAGCCAGTAGAGATAGCCACTGAAAAGCCCCACGGTCACGACCACCAGAGAGAGCATCGCTCCCCCTGAAAGGTAACCTGCAACTGTAGAGCGGGGTGACATCGGCTTACATCTCCTCTGGTGCAGAGACACCCAGTACTGTCAGCCCATTCACAAATACCTGTCGTGCAGCATTGATCAAGGTAAGACGTGCATTCCTTAATGCTTGATCCTCAACAATAAAGTGGTGACTGTTGTAGTAAGTGTGTAGTTCGTGAGCCAAATCGCGCAGATAGTGCGCCAACTGGTGAGGTTCGCGCTGTAGTGCAGCCCCCTCCAGAAGCTCTGGATAACGGGAGATCGCAACCATTAAGGACTTTTCATGCTCTTCTGTCAGCAGGTTTTGACTGTTTAACCCCTCTTCTTGGTCCCAGCTCATCCCCTTCTCTTGTAGCTGGCGCATCACGCTGTGGATACGGGCATGGGCGTACTGGATGTAGTAGACCGGATTTTCGGAGGATTGTGAAACCGCCAGATCAAGATCAAAGTCCATATGCTGCTCACTCTTGCGCAGCACGTAGAAGAAGCGGGCGGCATCATCACCCACCTCCTGTCGTAGTTCACGCAGGGTGACGAAAGAGCCACTGCGGGTCGACATCTGTACCTTCTCCCCGCCACGGAAGAGAGAGGCAAACTGCACCAGCAACACTTCTAGGGTATCCGGCTCCTCTCCCATTGCTGAGAGTGCTGCACGTACACGTGGTACATAACCGTGGTGGTCGGCACCCCAGATGTCGATCATCTTGTCGTAGCCACGTTGTAGCTTGTTCATGTGGTAGGCGATATCGGAGGCAAAGTAGGTTTTTAACCCATTATCGCGCACTACTACTCGATCTTTCTCATCGCCATAGGCGGTAGATCGGAACCAAAGTGCCCCTTTCTCCTCGTAGATGTCGCCTGTTCCCTGCAACTTCTCAATCGCCTGATCGACGGTCTGGTCGTCCATCAGTGATTGCTCAGAGAACCACTCATCATACTCAACACCAAACTCCAACAGATCTTGACGTATGCCCCCCAAGATCGCCTCTAATGCCGCACCATGTACCTGTTTGTAGAGCGCTGTCCCCAATAGGGTTCGGGCCTGCTCAATGATGCCATCGATATGCAGCTCTTTATCACCGCCGTCTGGCTCATCTGCAGGTACCCCCTCCAGCACCGTAGCGATCGGGTGACGAAAGGTATCCTGCTGTTCACGGTGCAGGGTTGCGGCGATATCCCAAATATAGTCTCCCTGATAACCGTTGCTGGGGAAGGTGACCTCCTCTCCACAGAGATCGAGATAGCGCAACCAGACGCTGGCTGCCAAGATATCCATCTGACGACCCGCATCATTGACATAGTATTCACGGTGTACCTGATAGCCTGCGGCCTTCAACAGGCTGGCGGTAGCTGCTCCGTATGCAGCCCCACGACCATGGCCCACATGCAGGGGGCCGGTGGGGTTGGCAGAGACATACTCCATCAACACCTTTTGACCCGCTCCCACTTGGCTTTTGCCATAGCTTGAGCTTTGCTCAAAGACCTGTGCGATGACCGTTGCGTAGGCGGCATCCGAGACAAAGAAGTTGATAAAACCGGGGCCTGCAATCTCGGTTTTGACCACCAACTCACTTTCAGGTAGTGCATCTAGCAGCAGTTGTGCCAGCTCACGCGGATTACGCTTGGCCTGTTTTGCCAGCACCATCGCCATATTGGTGGCGAAATCACCGTGAGTGCGGTCGCGGGTACGCTCAACCAGCGCTGATGGGAGAGTCTCTAGTTGCAGGGTACCATCGTTACACAGTTGTGAGAGTGCGGCTTCGATCAGCTGCTGTAGTTGCGTCTTCATCAATTTTTTATCAAATGTTTGGGGTTGTTTTGTCTATAGCGGAAAACTTTCAGGGGCAGGTGTGATCTACCACAAAAATTTTATGGTTGTTGTAAACAGTGGGGTAATTATGGGCGAGTTCAGCGGCTGGTTCCAGCCAGAATTTTTTTGCTGTTAAAACAGCGTATTTATCGAACCAGTGGCTCCTCAACCTGCTCGCGCTTCTCTGCGCCCAGCAATAGCTCGATTAACTCTAGTGCAAAGTCCATTGCGGTGCCGGGGCCACGGGAGGTGACCACTTTGCCATCGGTCACCACATCCGCATCCTCCACTAGGATTGCCTGACTCTTGTTTAGACATCCGGGGTAGCTGGTCGCCTCTTTGCCATCCAGTAGGCCCGCATCAGCCAGCACCTTGGGGGCGGCACAGATCGCAGCGGTGTATCGCGCCTCTGCAGCCATCTGTTGAAGCAGTGTGTGAATACGTGGGTCGGCATTGAGGTGATCGGCACCCGGCAGCCCACCGGGCAGTACCACCATCTCGTACTTCTGCTTCAGTGCCTGCTCTAAGGTCATATCGGCGAGATGCAGGGTGTTACGGCTGGCTCGGATTGGCCCCTCTTTGAGCCCTGCCACCACCACCTTGATCTCTGCTCGGCGCAGTAGATCAATGATGGTGATCGCTTCCAGCTCTTCAAAGCCCTCAGCGAGTGGGACCAGTACGGATGGCTGTGGCATGTTCGAATTACTGAGCTGCTTGGACCAGATGTAGCCCCTTCAGCATATTGAGTGCTTGGAACAGCATAAAGTCCTTCTCTGCGAGATTGACCTTCTCCTCCTCTTTATCTTGGTCTGTATCACTCTCTTTTGTGTCTGAGTCGCTGTCTGCAGACTTATCATCCGCTTTCTCACCCTTTTCGCCATTACCATTGCTCAAATGGCCGGAGAGGTCCTTCTCAGAGACACGATGCTTCTTCGCTTTATCCTCTTTTTTCTCGATTTTCAGGTCGGTCAGCTCGATATCAGGGGTGATACCCTCAGCCTGAATAGAGCGGCCTGATGGAGTGAAGTAGCGGGCAGTGGTCAGCTTCAGTGCGGCACCATTGCGCATGGGTAGAATGGTCTGCACGGACCCTTTACCGAAGGTACGAGAGCCCATGATTACTGCGCGCTTGTGGTCTTGTAGTGCTCCAGAGACGATCTCAGAAGCAGAGGCTGAACCGTTATTGACCAGTACAACTAGGGGTGCGCCATCCAGAATATCGTCGGCATCGGCTTGAAACTTAACAGAAGCGTCTCCCACTCGACCATCGGTATAGACCACCAGCCCATCGGTCAAGAAGGCATCAGAGACACTCACTGCTGCACTCAATACACCGCCGGGGTTGTTACGTAGATCCAGCACCATTCCGTTCAGCGCTTTGCCATCGTTATCCTCTTCGATGAGCTCATCAATCATCGCCTGCATATTCTCGCCGGTGTTGACCTGGAATTGGCTGATACGAATATAACCAAAGCCCTCCTCCAACATTTTGCTCTTGACGCTGCGGATGCGGATCACATCACGAATGATGTCGATGGTGAGTGCCTGATCCTCTCCTTTGCGCACTACGGTCAACACAATCTTGGTGCCTACCTTACCGCGCATCTTTTTCACCGCCTCGTTCAGCGTCAGCCCCTGTACTGCGGTACCGTCGATACGGATAATCAGGTCACCCGCCTTCATTCCTGCACGCTGAGCTGGAGTGTCATCAATAGGGGAGATCACCTTTACAAAGCCATCTTCCATTCCCACCTCGATACCCAGGCCGCCAAACTCCCCCTTGGTGCTCACCTGTAGTTCATCATGAGCCTCAGGCAGCAGATAGGCAGAGTGGGGGTCGAGTCGGCTGACCATCCCTTTAATGGCGTTGTTGAGCAGCTCTTTACTATCGACCTCCTCTACATACTTCTTTTTGATCTCATTGTAGATCTGGCTGAAGGCGCGCAGCTCTTCGAGTGGTAGTGGCAGGGCGGCATCATCTTGTTGCTCTGCCAGTACGGTACGCTCTACGGCAAGTGAGATGCCGAGGACGAGCCCAGTCAATAGAATCAGTATATCGCGTGCTTTAGTTTTCATAGGGGTCTCTATTTATAGGGGGCTCTATTTATAATGAACAGTTGCTAAATGTCACAGAAAAATGGTGCGAAAAAAGCGAGTTTATCCCAAGAGTGAGATAAGGGGTAGGGGGAGAGGCTATCTGCTATTTTTTCTGCTGGCAGGAAAGATGCCTCCGAGAATAACGGGCTCGGTTGCCCCGGTTACCGATGGCAGGTTGCTACTTCTACCATGGATGGTCTGATACGCCAGCCACGCAAAGGCCATCGCCTCTACCCAGTCGGGTGCCATTCCCACCGCAGCAGTGGTTTCGACTTGCCAGCCAGGTAGGTGTGCTGCGATGCGCTCTAATAGAAAACGGTTGTGTGCTCCACCACCACAGACCCAGAGTGAGCGACTCTCAAATGGCTGTGATAAAACAGCCGCAGCAATGGTTGATGCAGTCAACTCCACCAATGTAGCGGCGACATCTTCTGCAGCAGGTGGTGCTATAGCGCTGTAGTGGTGATCAAACCAAGTGGCATTAAAGGTCTCTCGCCCGGTGCTTTTTGGGGGGGGCTGATGCAGGAATGGCTCTTTTTGCATCTCTGAAAGCAGCGGTTCAGAGACTTTTCCAGTGCGGGCAATGGCACCATCTTGATCCAGTGGTTTATCGTAGGCACGGTTCATCCAGTAATCAATCAATACATTCCCCGGTCCGGTATCAAAGCCGATTACGGCCTTGCTTTGGTCTTTGGGCAATAGTGTGACATTGGCCATGCCGCCAATATTGACCACAGCACCGCCTCGGTCTTGCAGGAGCCAGCGGTGATAAGCGGGGGCAAGTGGGGCACCTTGCCCGCCTACGGTGAGGTCACGACGACGAAAGTCAGCAACAGTGGTTATGCCACTTAACTGAGCAATCGTGTTGGGGTCACCAATCTGTAGAGTGAATGGATAGAGCAGTTCTGGTTCATGGCGAATGGTCTGGCCGTGGCTGCCAATAGCCTGAATCTTTTCAATATTTAGCGCCGCCTTCTTAGCAACTTCCAGTGCGGCCTGTGCAAATTGCTGGCCCAACTCTATATCGAGCTGCCCCAGTCGCTCAATCTCATTTTCACCGGGGCTACAGAGTGAGAGGATGCGCTGCTTTAATGCGGGCTCAATTGGTACCGAGTGGGTGGCAAGGCAGTGCGGGGGGAAGGGCGCAAAGTCCGCAACTACTGCATCAATCGCATCGATGCTGGTGCCGGACATCAAACCAATATAGTACGCTCGGTCCACGTTGTTTATTCCTGTAAATAGTTCCGCAAGTTCTTTCATGCTTCAAGCCTCCTCCCCCTTGCAGGGGGAGGGCTGGGGTGGGGGTAGAGTCCACGAATTTATGCAGCTTATTCAGTGCAATAGAGTGTAAAAGCTGCTCTATCTCTTGTCAGCCTCTATCATACGATGATTCTGATACTGCTTCTGACTGTTTTTCTTAGCCGTACCCTCGCACCATATTGGTGCATAAATAACAGAAAACGCACCTTTACGGTGCATATATAGTTGAGCTTTCGCAGGAAACTATAGTGGATCAAACAGTTACCCGGTAGGCACAGATTATGCTATATAATCGCCTACAACTTTTGAGGATGGGGCCGCCCCATCTTAGAGAACACCAATTTCATTGGGTTGCTACTTCGCGGTAGCTACCCGCTTTTATTTTTGAATCAGGGAGCCATTCATGTCTCAGAAAGTACTCAAGCTCATTAAAGAGAGCAACTCCAAATTTGTTGATCTTCGTTTTACAGACACCAAGGGTAAGGAGCAGCACGTTACTATCCCTTCTTCAGAGGTCAACGCTGGCTTCTTCAAGGCGGGTAAGATGTTTGATGGTTCATCCATCGAAGGTTGGAAGGGTATCAATGAGTCAGACATGATTCTGATGCCAGATGCGAGTACTGCACTGCTCGACCCATTCTATGAAGAGCCTACGGTAATCATCCGTTGTGACATCGTAGAGCCATCCACCATGGAGGGCTACGAGCGTGACCCACGTTCTGTTGCATCACGTGCCGAGGCTTATCTGAAGTCTACCGGTATTGGTGATACTGCCTACTTCGGCCCAGAGCCAGAGTTCTTCCTGTTTGACGATGTACGTTGGGGGTCAGACATGAGCGGCTCTTTTTGCAAGGTGGACTCTGAAGAGGCCTCTTGGAATACAGAGAAAGTCTACGAAGGCGGCAACATGGGTCACCGTCCAGGCGTTAAGGGCGGTTACTTTCCAGTACCTCCAGTAGACTCCACACAGGATATCCGTACTGCGATGTGTCTGGTGATGGAAGATATGGGTCTGACTATCGAGGCACACCACCATGAGGTGGCAACCGCCAACCAGAATGAGATCGCAACTGAATTCAACACGCTGGTGAAGAAGGCCGATGAGACACAGATCCTCAAGTACGTGATCCACAATGTGGCACACGCCTACGGCAAGACAGCGACCTTTATGCCGAAGCCAATCGTTGGTGATAACGGTACTGGTATGCACGTTCACCAGTCTATCGCCAAGAAGGGCAAGAACATCTTCTCTGGTAACAAGTATGGTGGTCTCTCACAAGAGGCGCTCTACTACATCGGCGGTATCATCAAGCACGCCCGTGCCTTGAATGCATTCACCAATGCCTCTACCAACTCTTACAAGCGTCTGGTCCCAGGCTTTGAGGCTCCAGTAATGCTGGCCTACTCTGCTCGTAACCGCTCTGCCTCTATCCGTATCCCACACGTTCCTACACCTAAGGCGATGCGTGTTGAGGTTCGTTTCCCTGATCCAACTGCGAACCCCTACTTGGCATTCTCTGCCATGTTGATGGCTGGCCTTGACGGTATCAAGAACAAGATTGATCCAGGTGAGGCGATGGATAAGGATCTTTATGACCTGCCAGCAGAAGAGGCGGCTGAGATCCCAACCGTATGTCACTCCTTCGATCAGGCACTGGAAGCATTGGATGCAGATCGTGAATTCCTGCTGCAGGGTGGTGTATTTAGCGATGACTTCATCGATAGCTACATTACCTTGAAGATGGAAGAGGTGACCCGTCTGCGTATGACGACTCACCCTGTTGAGTTCGATATGTACTACAGCTGTTAAGTTGTAGTTTTCCGACTCTAAAAGCCCCTCCTGTTTTGCAGGGGGGGCTTTTTTAATAATGAAGCATCAATCCCCCTCAATCCCTCAAGAGCAGCTGCGTGATTTAGTCTTAGAACACACCGCGGTGGCGCAGTTGGTGATCGACCCATCGCAGCGCCTACAGTACCTCAATCCGGCAGCAGAGATCCTCTTCGGCATCAGCGCCAACAAAGCGCAAGGCCATAAAATGGTGGCCGTGGTGGATATCAGCTGTGATATTGATAAAGGCATTGAGCGGGTAGAGGAGAGTGATTTCCCCTATACCGAGCGTGAGGTGGAGCTACACTTTATCAATGGAGAGCAGGCCATCGTAGATTGCTCGCTGATCCCGCTGGGTGAGCAGCGTATTCTGGTGGAGCTTCAACAGGTGGGGCAGCATCTACGCATCCAAAATGAAGAGCGCTTGCTGCACCAGAACCGTGCCTCAGCGGATCTATTGCGGGGGTTGGCCCATGAAATCAAAAACCCACTGGGGGGGTTGCGTGGTGCAGCACAACTACTAGAGAGTGAGCTGCCCGATCCGGCGTTGAAAGAGTATACCGAGGTGATTATTGGTGAGGCAGACCGCCTGCAATCCCTGTTGGATCAGATGCTCGGCCCCAACCGCCCACCACAGATGGCAGAGACCAACCTCCATGAACTGCTGGAGCGGGTGCGCACCTTGGTATTGGCAGAGGCAAGTAGTGGTAAACTGACTATTCAACGTGATTATGACCCCAGCATCCCCTCCTTCCCTGCAGATCGAGACTTGATGATTCAGGCGTTGCTCAATATCGTAAAGAATGCGGCACAGAGCCTGAATAACTGTGGAGAGATTCAACTGCGTACCCGTGTTAAAAGGCAGGTGACCATCGGCAACCAGCGCCACCGCCTGGTTTGTAGTCTAGAGATTGAAGACAGTGGTCCCGGTATCTCTGAAGAGTTACGCAACACCATCTTCCTGCCGATGGTGACAGGGCGTTCCGAAGGCACAGGGTTGGGGCTCTCCATTGCACAGTCGATTGTGCAGCGACAGGGTGGGGTGATTGAGTGTGAATCGAAGCCGGGTCAAACCATCTTCACTTTATTGATACCGCTGGAGAGCAGAGCGTGACAGAACAGCAGAACAGAGAGGGCAATGTCTGGGTGATCGATGATGATCGCTCCATCCGTTGGGTGCTAGAGAAGGCGCTACAGAAGGCAGAGATGGCCGTCACCTGTTTCAGTGATGGTCAATCTATTCTCAATAAGCTGGAAACAGAGCAGCCCGATGTCATCATCAGCGATATCCGCATGCCGGGGCTGGATGGGCTGGCACTGCTAAAAGAGATTGGTGAACGCTCTCCCGAACTGCCGGTGATCATTATGACCGCCCACTCCGATATGGATAGTGCGGTCTCCGCTTACGAAGGGGGGGCGTTTGAGTACCTGCCTAAGCCGTTTGATATTGAAGAGGCGATCAGTCTGACTCAGCGAGCGGTTGAGCAATCACGCAGCAAACAGGGCAAGCTCAGCGAAGCGAACCCCAGCGAAGCCAACCTGGGGGCAAGTACCGATATTATCGGGGAGTCTCCCGCGATGCAGGAGGTGTTCCGAGCGGTTGGACGACTGGCGCACTCCAACATGACGGTGTTGATCAATGGTGAGTCGGGTACGGGTAAGGAGCGTGTTGCACAGGCGTTGCATCGTCATAGCCCCCGTGCAGCACACCCCTTTATTGCCCTCAACATGGCTGCAGTGCCACGAGAGCTGATGGACTCGGAGCTATTTGGACATGAAAAAGGGGCTTTCACCGGGGCGATGAGCTCGCGGCAGGGGCGTTTTATGCAGGCCAATGGTGGCACCCTGTTCCTCGATGAGATCGGTGATATGCCGTTAGAGACACAGACCCGCCTGTTGCGTGTACTCTCGGAGGGGGAGTTTTATCAGGTGGGTGGTCACGCCCCAATCCATGTTGATGTACGCATCATTGCCGCGACCCACCAGAATCTGGAGCAGCTGGTAGAGGCTGGAGATTTTCGGGAGGATCTCTACCACCGCCTTAATGTGATCCGTATCCATGTACCCAAACTTTCCGAGCGACAAGAAGATATTCCTCTATTAGCGGACCATTTTCTGCGGCTGGCCGCAAAAGAGCTGGAGGTGGAGGAGAAAGAGCTGCTACCAGAGACCATCCAATATCTAACTGGGCTGGCGTGGAAGGGCAATGTGCGCCAGCTGGAGAACACCTGCCGCTGGATTACAGTGATGGCCCCCACCCGCAAAGTGCAGATTAAAGATCTACCCATTGAGCTGCAGTCGGAAGAGGGAGTGAGCAGTGAAGGGTGGGAGCAGGCACTGGAGCAGTGGATAGGTCAACACTTGAGCCAAAACGAAGCGGGGCTACTGGACCAAGTCGTCCCCACCATGGAGCGTATTTTGATCAAGGCTGCCCTGCAGCATACGGCGGGTAAGCGCCAAGAGGCAGCCCGACTACTGGGGTGGGGGCGTAATACCCTGACCCGAAAATTGAAAGAGTTGGGGGATGATGAGGGTTAGTCCGCTTCGGTTATAGTGGCTGCTATATCTAAATCGTAGAGAGGAACATGATTCGATCTTTTTTGGAAAGAGTGAGAGGCGGGGAGGTTTGCCCGCCAAGAAAACCACTCAGCAAAATCGCATGGTCTTGGCTTGGCGCATTTATTGGAATCTATCTGGTTGCCATATTGAGCAGGTTAACGGGTTCTGATTTGCAAGATAGTCTATTTTTAGTGGGATCGTTTGGCGCATCCGCAGTTCTTATTTATGGCGCACCAGAGGCGAAATTTGCACAGCCGCGCAACCTGCTTGGGGGGCATATTGTATCTGCTGTTATTGGTGTGACGGTATACCAATATTTGGCCTTGGATGTTGCACTTCTGGGAGCGTTAGCCGTCTCAATATCCATTGTGGCCATGCATTTTACGCGTACGCTACATCCACCTGGTGGTGCGACTGCACTGATAGCGGTTATTGGTAGCGCTGAGGTGCATGATCTGGGTTATCAATTTGTACTAACTCCGATAGCCTCTGGTGCCTTTGTGATGTTGATGGTTGCTCTAGTGGTGAATAACTTATCCAGTAACCCCAAGCGCCACTACCCAAGATACTGGTTATAAGTAACAAGAGAGGCGTCTTGTTTGGGATATTTTATTGGTTGGCGTTACAAAGCGTAACAAAATTCCCCTGAGCCCACTCAAGTCAGGAGTTAAGATAGCAACGAACTTAACCGACTTATAGAGCACAATGAGCCAAACATCCAACAACCTCGCCGCTTACATCTGGTCACTCGCGGACCTGTTGCGTGGTGACTTCAGGCAGAGCCAGTATGGCCGCGTGATCCTCCCCTTTACCCTGTTGCGTCGTTTAGAGTGTGTGCTGGAGGAGAGTAAAGAGGTCGTACTGGCCGAGTACGACAAGGTGCTCAAGATGAACCTGCCGGAAGAGGCGCAGGAGAAGCTGTTGCTGCGTGCCACCAACGGCCTCTCCTTCTTCAATACCTCGAAGATGGATCTCTCAAAGCTGGGTGAATCGGGCATTAAGGACAACCTCGAATCCTACATCCAAGGCTTCTCCAAAGATGCCTATGAGATCTTCGAGCACTTCAAGTTCAATGAGTTCATCGGCCAGCTCAACGATGCCAATCTGCTCTACAAGATCGTGCAAAAGGTCAGACAGACCGACCTCAGCCCCAAGGCGATCTCCAACCACGATATGGGCAAGGTATTTGAGGAGCTGATTCGCCGCTTTGCGGAGAGTTCTAATGATACCGCCGGTGAACACTTCACCCCACGCGACATCGTCCACCTCACCACCTCCTTAGTGTTTATGGAAGATGATGATGCCCTCACCAAGCCAGGTATTATCCGCACCATCTACGACCCCACCGCAGGCACCGGCGGTTTCCTCTCCGAGGGGATGGAGTATCTGGATAAGCTCAATCCACAGGCCGTCATGCGTGCCTATGGGCAGGAGCTCAATCCAGAGAGCTACGCCATCTGTAAGGCTGATATGCTGATCAAGGGGCAGGAGGTCAACAACATCAAACTGGGTAACACCCTCTCCAACGACCAGCTCTATGCTGATCGGTTTGACTACATGCTCTCCAACCCTCCCTTCGGTGTGGACTGGAAGAAGATCGAAAAGGAGATCAAGGACGAACAGAGTCTCAAGGGGTTCGACGGACGTTTCGGCCCCGGCCTGCCTCGCGTCTCCGATGGTTCGCTGCTGTTCCTGATGCACCTGATTAGCAAGCTGAGAGACCGTTCAGAAGGGGGTGGCCGCATCGGCATCATCCTCAACGGCTCCCCACTGTTTACCGGTGGTGCGGGTTCCGGAGAGTCGGAGATCCGCCGCTACATCCTAGAGGCTGATCTGCTGGAGGCGATCGTCGCCCTGCCTACCGACATGTTCTACAACACCGGTATCGCCACCTACGTCTGGGTGCTCTCCAACAAAAAGGCTGATGAGCGCAAGGGCAAGGTGCAGCTGATCAATGGGGTCAACCTCTGCGGCAAGATGCGTAAATCCCTCGGCTCCAAGCGCAACGAGATGGATGATGAAGATATAGCCACCATCACCCGCAGCTTCGGTGCCTTCGAGGTGGTCGATGCCCGCGAGCTGGATAAGCCCGCCGAGCAGAAGAGCAACCGTGGCCGTCAGGCCGCCAACCCCAAGACTGAAGCCCCCAAGACCTTCTCCAGTAAGATCTTCGCCACCCACGAATTTGGCTACCGACGCATCACCATCGAGCGCCCCCTGCGTGAGTCCTGGCAGTTCAGTGATGAGCGTATTGCCGAGTTGCGTTTTGCCCCCAAACCCCTCAACGCGGTGATGCAGTGGGCCTATGCCGAATACGGTGAGGCGTGGAATGATGATGAGGGGTGCGAACAGTACGGCCAGCTCAGCGAGCACGAGGAGGGAATTCGCAGCCGCATAAAAAGCCACTTCAGCGGACTGAAAGAGAAACAGATTAAAGCGCTGCTCGACCCAAAGAGCTGGCTCATCCAACGGGCCACTCTGCTCAAGGCCAAGCAGCTACAACAGCTCATCGGCAGTGAACAGCACGACGATATGAACGGCTTTGATGCGAAGTTAAAAAAGACGGGTATCAAGCTCGATGTCAAAGAGAAGAAGCAGATCACCAACGCCGTCAGCTGGAAGAATTCCGATGCGGAGAAGGTGATCAAGAAGATCCACAAAAGCGGAAAGCCTTCGCCCATCTATGGCCTGTTTGAGGTGGATGGTCAGGTGGTGGAGTACAAACCGGATGGTGATCTGCGGGATCATGAAAATGTCGCCCTTGATCCCTCAAAGTCGGTGAATGCGATTAACGAGGCCTACTTTGCCAAAGAGGTACAGCCCCACGTCCCTGACGGCTGGATCGATGCCAGCAAGAGAGATGAGAAGGATCAGGAGATCGGTATTGTGGGGTATGAGATACCGTTTAACCGCCACTTTTATGTCTATCAACCGCCGAGGGCGTTGGAGGAGATTGATGCGGAGTTGGATTTGGTGAGTGGGGAGATTATGGCGTTGCTGCAAGAGGTGCACTCCTGATGGGGGGAAAGTATCAGGCGTACCCTGAGTATAAGGATTCTGGGGTTGAGTGGTTGGGTGAGATACCCAGTCATTGGTGTTCTACTCAAATCAAGTATGGATATGACATAACGTTAGGAAAGATGCTTCAAAAGGAAGCAAAAACATCGGAAGACCAGTTAAAGCCTTATTTAAAAGCGATAAATATCCAGCCTAGTGGTCTGTCATTAGAAAATGTTGGAGAAATGTGGTTTTCACCAAATGATATGCACACACTTCGTTTACGAGATTGGGATGTGCTTGTCAGTGAAGGAGGGGATGTAGGCAGGTCTGTTATTTGGCGCAACGAACTGCAAGAGTGTTATATCCAAAATGCTATTAATAGGGCTAGGCCGATAAAAGAAAGGTCATCAGGGTATCTGTTCTATTGGTTGAGAATGTTAAAGGATTCCGAGTTTATAGATATCCTTTGTAACAAGGCGACCATTGCACATTTTACAGCGGAAAAATTGGAGTGTAGTCCTTTGCTTTTACCTCCAGATGAAGACACTAACCAGATCGCCAACTTCCTCGATCACGAAACCGCCAAAATCGACACCCTGATCGAAAAGCAACAACAGCTCATCAAGCTGCTAAAAGAGAAGCGTCAGGCGGTGATTAGCCATGCCGTCACCAAAGGCCTCAATCCCGATGCCCCCATGCGCGACTCAGGGGTTGAGTGGTTGGGTGAGGTGCCGGAGCATTGGGCTATTACACGATTTAAGTTTGTGTGTGACCGGATTATTGCAGGCCCATTTGGCTCAAGTGTTACAAAAGATATGTACGTCAAGCGTGGGTACAAAGTATATGGTCAAGAACAAGTAATCCCTAATGACTTTATGGTTGGTGATTATTATATTTCAGAAAAGGACTATACGAATTTCTCTCGGTATGTCGTATCCTCCGGGGATGTTTTAATCAGTTGTGTGGGTACTTTTGGAATGATTGCTGTTTTTCCTGAAGAAGCAGAGCCTGGAATTATTAACCCTCGCCTGATAAAGGCTGAAGTAAACTCCAGTCACAGTCCTTACTATATTAGGGAGTTCCTGAAAAGTGAAACGGTGTTTAAGCAGTTTGAGCTTCTGAGTAGAGGCGGTACCATGGGTGTTATTAATATTGCAATACTTAGTGAGATTGTTGTAGCTGTACCAGCTTTAGATGAGCAGAATGAAATCATTACATATATCAATAATGAAAAATTAAAGTACAGAACTTTAATAGAACATGCGGACAGAGCTGTAAATTTGCTGCAGGAGCGCCGCACAGCCCTAATCTCCGCTGCAGTAACCGGAAAAATAGACATAAGAGACTGGGTAGCCCCAGAGCAACCAACCAACAAAGAAGCTGCCGCATGAGTGAAGAGGATCTCAACAGCAATCCTCCTGCAGGTGAGTTCATCTTGTTTCAAAGTGCCGATGGTTCTACCCGTGTTCAGTGCCGCTTTGAATCAGAGACCTTGTGGTTATCACAGGCCGCGATTGGGTCACTCTATGGTAAGGCGAAGGCGACCATCAGTGAGCATATCTCCAATATCCTTGCTGAGGGGGAGTGTGATGAGGATTCAGTTGTTCGGTTTTACCGAACAACTGCCGCTGATGACAAACCGTACAATGTCAGGTACTACAGCCTGCCGCTGATTTTGGCGGTGGGATATCGGGTGCGGTCACAGCAGGGGGTGCAATTCAGGCAGTGGTCCACCCAGATCTTGCAAGAGTATCTGGTAAAGGGGTTTGTGATGGATGACGAACGCCTGAAGAACCCGGACAGTAGCCTCTACTTTGAACAGTTACTGGGGCGAATTCGTGATATCCGCTCCTCGGAAAAGGTGTTCTGGAGGAAGGTGTGCGACATCTATGCAACCAGTATCGATTACGATGGCAAGGCCGAAGCGAGTCAGCAGTTCTTTGCTCAGGTTCAGAACAAGATGCACTGGGCGGCCCACGGTCATACCGCTGCCGAGGTGGTTCATCAACGGGTCGATGCGAACAAACCGCACCTTGGCCTGACCCACTTTAGTGGTGAGGAGCCGAGTCGATCTGAGGTGGGTACTGCGAAGAACTATCTCACTGAGCAGGAGCTCAATCTGCTGAACCGCATCGTCACCGCCTATCTGGAGTTTGCAGAGCTTCAGGCCGAACGGAGACAGCAGATGAAGATGAACGACTGGACGGTTAAGCTGGATGGCTTTCTCAAACTGGGTGACCATGATCTGTTAACCCATGCAGGAAAGATCTCAGCGCTTCAAGCCAAGGAGAAGGCGGCGCTGGAGTATGACCATTTCAGACGAGTGATCGATGCCAAACCGAGCCGTGTGGATAAGGATCTGGAGCGGGCAATCAAACAGTTGCCGAAGAGAGGGTAGCGCAGTGAAAGAGGCCGTGAGGGCAATGATTTTCCTTGATGTGATTTTTCATCTATCTGATAAGATAGAGATGAACTCCATCTACTGTCCAAATCTACATAAGGATGTCTGACATGCAATCGATCACAATCAATATCAATAATGATCAATTAGTGGATAAGGTGACATGGCTTCTTGAACATTTTAGAAAGGATGGCTTAGAGATTGTCTCTAGAGAGGATATTGATGATCTGAAGCTACTTAAGGCGACACGGGGAGAAGAGTCGATTCCTTTTGATGAATATCTGAAGCATGAGGATTGAGGTTCGCAAGAGTGCGATCAGAGACCTGAACAAGATGGACCGAAAAAAACGGGAAAAGATTCATGAGAAGATTTTAGAACTTGCTCAGTTTCCAGAGGTGACTGGTGTAAAGAAGCTGACTAATTTCGAACCAGCGTATCGCCTTCGGGTTGGTGACTATAGGGTCTTGTTTGATGTGTCAGAGGAGGTGGTTCAAGGTATCTGTTCATACCCCTTAAAGTTAAAAGCGTATTTAGCCACGGAATCACGCTGAAATACGCGGAAAACAACTTTTAGCAATCCACTTTTCCGTGTTATCCGCGTAATTCCGCGGCAAATGCTTTTTAGTCGATTAAGGGGGGGTGAACGGTTACGGTTCAAGTGGGTAGAGTGCTACACCGTAAAGAGAGTTATAAGTAATATGTTGTGTCACTGTAGGGTGAGATAAAGAGTAGCCGATGGACAAAGCCAACGAACTCACCTTTCAAAACGAGATGATCCGTCAGTTGCTCGCCAATGGCTGGTTACTGGGAAAACCCGAAAACTACAACCGTGAACTGGCCCTCTACGAAGAGGATCTGCTGGGCTTTGTAAAAGAGACGCAGGAGACCCAGTGGCAGAAGTTCTGCAAGCTCTACCCCAACAACCCGGAACAGAAGTTCCTCGAACGGGTCGCCACCCAGCTCAACAAGGCCGACCCCAATGCCCCCCATAAAGAGATGCGCACCTTCGGCACACTGGGAGTGCTGCGCCATGAGCTGCGAGATCGTGGCACCCGCTTTAGCCTCTGTCAGTTCAAGCCAGAACATGATCTGAATCCCGATACACTGGCGCGTTACCGGAAGAACCGCCTACGGGTGGTGCCGGAGTTGGTCTATAGCCCGTGGGCCACCGAGGCACACCTGGAGCAGACCGGCACTAGGGCGAAGGCGTGGCGGATCGATCTGGTGCTATTTGTGAACGGCCTACCCGTGGCAACACTGGAGTTGAAGTCAGAGTTCAAGCAGGCGGTAGAGAACGCTATCAAGCAGTACAAAACCACCCGTTTCGCCATTGACCCCGCCACCAAAAAACCGGAGCCGCTGCTCACCTTCAAGCGTGGTGCGCTGGTCCACTTTGCGGTGAGTCAATATGAGGTCTACATGGCCACCCGTCTGGAGGGGGATGAGACCTTCTTCCTACCGTTTAACAGGGGGACGGAGAGTGGCGGGGCCGGTAACGATGTGCCGGAGGATCTGAACCGATACGCCACCGATTACCTGTGGAATGAGGTGCTGCTGCCCGATAACCTGCTCAATATCCTCGCTCGCTATGTGCATCTACAGATTGAGGAGAAGGAGGATTGGGAGGGGCGTAAGTATAAAAAAGAGACCCTGATCTTCCCCCGTTACCACCAGTGGGATGTGGTCAACAAGCTGGTGAATGCCGCCCACACCGAGGGGCCAGGGCAGAAGTACCTGATTCAGCACAGCGCTGGTTCGGGCAAGTCCAACTCCATCGCCTGGACCGCACATCAGCTCTCTTCGCTCTATGATGCTGCGGGCAATAAGCAGTTTGACTCGGTGATTATCGTTACCGATCGCACCGTGCTCGATGACCAGCTGCAGGACACCATCTACCAGTTTGAGCATGTGGATGGTGTGGTGGGGCGTATCAACCGCAAGGAGGGGGACGGCTCCAAGTCGGAGAAGCTCGCTGCCGCGCTGGAAGGGTCGCAGCCGATCATCATCGTCACCATTCAAACCTTCCCCTATGTGCTCAAGGCGATTGAGAACAGCACCTGCCTCAAGGAGCGCCACTACGCCATTATCGCTGACGAGGCACACTCCTCACAGACTGGATCGACCGCACGACAGTTAAAAGAGGTATTGATGATGGAGGGTACGGATCAAGAGCTGGGGAGTGAAGATATTCTCGATGCTGCCGTCGCCTCGCGTCGTGTCTCGCCCAACCTGAGTTACTTCGCCTTTACCGCCACCCCCAAGACCAAGACTCTGGAGCTGTTTGGTCGCCTGCCCAATCCTGATGAGCCGCCATCGAAGCAGAACAGGCCCGAGGCCTACCATGTCTACAGTATGCGCCAAGCCATCGAGGAGGGGTTTATCCTCGATGTGCTGAAGAACTACACCAACTATCGAGTGGCCTACAACTTGGCGATGGCGATACAGGGTGCCGATGAAGAGGTGGAGAGCAAAAAGGCCAAGGTGAAGCTGAACCAGTGGGTGCGTCTGCATGACTACAATATCGCGCAGAAGGTGCAGGTGATCGTTGAGCACTTTAAGGACAATGTAATGGGGCTGCTGGGCGGACAGGCCAAGGCGATGCTGGTGACCAGTTCACGCAAGGAGGCGGTACGCTACAAGCTGGGCTTTGATAAGTACATCAGCGAGAAGGGCTACCAGAAGGTCCATGCCATGGTCGCCTTCTCTGGCGAGGTGGAGTTTGATGAGAAGGACCCCAACGTGACGGCTTTACTGGGTGAGAAGTTCACCGAGAACAGTATGAACCCCAACCTCAAGGGCCGTGATATGCGTAAGGCCTTTGACTCTGATGACTATCAGGTGATGATTGTCGCTAACAAATTCCAGACCGGATTCGACCAGCCCAAACTCTGCGCCATGTATGTGGATAAGAAGCTTGGTGGCGTGGAGTGTGTGCAGACCCTGTCGCGTCTCAATCGCACCTATCCCGGCAAGGCAGAGACAGGAACCTTTGTGCTCGATTTCTTCAATGATCCAGAGGATATTCTCAGCTCATTTCAGCCCTACTATCAGACGGCTGAGCTGGATGATGTCTCTGACCCCAACTTGATCTTTGAGCTATTCGACAAGCTACGTGCTGCCGGTATCTTTACCTGGCAGGAGGTGGAGCAGTTCTGTGAAGCCTTCTTCATTAAGAGTAAGAGCAGTGCGGCAATTGCCAATATCTGCAAGCCCGCTGTGGAGCGCTGGCAAAAACGTTATAAGTCCGCCATTGATGCCTTCAGGCAGGCCAAAGAGATATTTGAGCGTACCCAGAAAAGTGGAGATGCGGTTTTGATCGCCAATGCCGAGAACAGCTTCAAGGAGTGTAAGCGGGAGAAGGATGGGCTGGAGATCTTCAAGAAAGATCTTGGTACCTTTGTGCGCTACTATGAATTTATGTCTCAGATCGTCGACTATGATGATAAGGGGCTAGAAAAGCTAAGCCTCTATGCCCGTAACCTCCGCCCCATGCTGCGCGAGTCGGTTGTGGATGAGGATAATATCGATCTTCATAACGTCGTACTCAGCCACTACCGCCTCTCCAAAATCCGTCAGCAGGATATTAATCTAAAAGAAGAGGCCGGAGAGTACCTGACCCCTGGTGAAGGGTTGGGCAGTGCCAAGGCGAAAGATAAGAGTGAGGAATTTCTCTCGCAGATTATCAGCCGCTTGAATGAGTTATTCATCACCGATGAGCTGACCGATAAAGACTTGGTCAACTACGCGTACACGATTCGCGATAAATTAAGTGAGAATCACTTGGTTATGAAACAGATTGCCAACAATACTCCGGAACAGGCGATGTTGGGTGATTTTGGTAAAGCCATTGATGATGCAGTAATGGATAGTAGCGAGGCGCACAACAATCAGATGATGCAGCTGTTATCTGATCCAGAGAAGGCGGTACAATTTTCTAAAATTGTTTTTGATTTGCTATTGATGAGGGGTGTGAGTTGAAGGGTGAGCGTGATTATTCATAAACGTTTCTACGCAAGGCCTTGTCGCGCCCACGCCTTTTTTTGTCGTCGGTGCGCTTTCTTCGAGCAGAACGAGAGGGCTTTGTAGGTACCCTTTTTTTCTGTGGCTTGATTACACGCTGTATCAGTTCACTCAACCTCATCAGGGCTTGAGTGCGGTTCTGCTCTTGGCTGCGTGCTTGCTGCGTCTTGATGATCACTATCCCCTCTTTACTAATACGCTGATCAGACAGTGCCAATAGCTGCTCTTTGTAACTATCCGGTAAAGATGAGGAGCGGATATCAAAGCGAAGGTGGATCGCAGTGGAGACTTTATTGACATGTTGCCCGCCAGGGCCGGATGCGCGAATAGGTGTCAGCTCAATCTCTGCAATGGGGATGGAGATCCTAGTTGATATCACTAAGGCTGTTTCTGGGGAGGTCATGGATGCTCTAGTCTGGAGGCATCTTTAGTGGAGAAAAAATGTGGCCTCTCTAGAAAATTGTACATGATTTATTTGTGCTATACGATCTAGGGGGTAGAGCTAAAAATTTAGCTCAGTACTGCATTAATGAGAAATATGCTTTCCAATATAGGCTCATGTAAGTACTATTAGTGGTTAATTAAGAGGGGAACGGAGCCGTATCATATGGACCTGGGTCAAGCACCTACTGACTACCAACACTGCCGTATATTGGCGGCAGATGATGACGAGAAGATTTGTCAGCTCTATACCCAGATATTTCAGGGTGGGGTGGAGAGTGCCAGTGAGTCAGAGCGGATGCTGGAGCAGTTGCTGGGCCAAGAGCAGTTAGAGGTTGAGCAGCAAGAGGTGTTCGATAGTGCTGTTGTCAATCAAGGTGAAGATGCTGTTGTGCGGGCCAGAGCTGCTTTAGCTGAAGGGAGGCCTTACTCGGTGGCCTTTCTTGATATGCGGATGCCGCCCGGTATGGATGGTCTTGAGACCGCCAAGCAGCTGCGAGCATTGGATGATCGCATCTATATTGTCTTCGTTACCGCTTACTCAGACCGCTCTATTGATGAACTCGATCAAACCATGGAGCATGGAACCCTGTTCCTGCGTAAGCCCTTTGTCAAAGAAGAGATTTTGCAACTGGCGCGAACCTTGAGCCGCAACTGGAGCAAGGACCGTCGACTCGAAGATTCGGTTTCTCGTGCCGAGATGGAGGTTGTGAACAGTGCGATGAAGGCGAAGGATGATTTTCTAGCATCCATGAGCCATGAGCTGCGCACACCACTGACTGCAATTATTGGTAACAGTGAATTCTTGGCGGAGAGCTCGCTGGATGATGATCAACATGAGCTGTTACGCTCGATTGAAGTCTCCAGCCTCGGCTTGTTGGCGCTGATTAATGATATTTTAGATCTTTCCAAAATTGAATCCGGTAAGTTTTCGGTGGATGAAATACCTTACGATCTCAATGAGGTGATAGATGAGGTCGGCTATGTGTTTGCCGCGCGTGCCCATGAAGCGGGGCTGAAGTTTCAGGTGGATCATCCCGAGTTTACCAACCAGCTGATTGGAGATGGTCGACGTTTGAGTCAGGTATTGATTAATCTACTCAGTAACGCGATGAAATTTACCGCAGAGGGGCAGGTTACACTGACTGTTAGAGCCGATGAAGAGGCGGGTAAAATCCACTTCCAGGTGAAAGATCAGGGTATTGGAATGCCGCAGGAGACACTCTCTAAGCTTTTCAAACCTTTTGTTCAAGCTGATGCTACGATTTCAGGCCGCTTTGGTGGGACCGGTTTGGGTCTGCATATATCGTGGACACTGGTTGAGCTGATGGGGGGGAAGATCCATGTTGAAAGTGAAGAGGGTAAGGGCTCTACTTTCTGTGTCATGCTACCGCTAACCGTGAGTGAGTTGCCTGTTTCAACCAAACGCCGACGCTGTTTTGTCACCCTTGACTGCTACTTCTCGGGGAAAATATTGGTTGCAGAAGATGCACCAGAACTACAGTCTCTGGAGCGGCGCGTGTTGAAGTCGATGGGGCTGGATGTGACCATCGCTAATAATGGTAGAGAGGTGGTCGAACTGGCGTTAAGTGAAGAGTTTGATCTGGTGTTGATGGATATGCAGATGCCAGAGATGGATGGCATTGAAGCAACAGAGATGTTGCGTTCGGTCGGTTATGAGATCCCAATTATCGCCTTGACTGCCAATGTGATGCAGCAACATCAAGATCAGTTTGAGGCTGCGGGTTGTAGTGGCTTTCTCGCCAAACCGATTGATCGTCACCGCTTGCAAGAGGTGTTAGGAGGGTTCCTTACCTCCTGTACCCGAGAACAATACCTGAAAGAGGGGCACTCTATAGCTGCGGCAGAAGAGAAGGAAGCAACTTCTAACAGCTTTGTAGATGATGAGCTGATACAGTTATTTACAGAGCGTACCCAACTGCTTAGAGGGGAGTTGATTAGCGCACTGGAGAGTGAGAATTGGGATGAGGTCCGTGCCATAGCGCATACGGTAAAAGGGAGCGGAACGACCTTTGGCTTCCCAGAATTGACCCGTTTGGGTAAAGAGGTTTGTGATACGGTGGACCATAATGTTGAGGACGGTCTGCACCAATTGACGAAACAGCTGATTGATATGATGGGGGAGGCGCTGCCCAATGTTTCGTAGTCGTCCGCCTAAACCGTTGCGCACTCATGTACGCCGTGTTGCTGCGCTGACTACGGTGCTTACGGTTGCTGCAGGCTGTACACCGCAGAATCCGGCTGCGGTAAAGAGCACCATTGCAATCATTAACAAGACGACGGCGCTGAAGCCTGCTGTAGAGCAGATGATACAACTGCGACGTAAACCCCCCGCGGCTGCCAAGCTCGTTAAGAGAGTACCGAAAGCCCCCGCCATTGCACAGCAAAAATGGGTAGTAAAGAGTGGGCGTATCAGTCGCACCTTCTCCCAGTCTGCCCGTAAAGTGGGTATTCCAGCCAACCATATCCAGCACCTAGAGTCGTTGTTTGCAGAGCGTATCAACTTCCGTCGTGATATCCACAAAGGAGATCAGTTTACGGTCATTCTGCAACCGGGGCGGGACGGTACCCTTAAAGGGGGTACACTGTTGGCGGCGGAGATGAGCAATCGGGGTAAAACGGTACGGATGATTCGCCATACCGACCACCGAGGTGTGACCCGTTACTATGATGGACGTGGAGAACCACTGGGTGCTGACTTCCTGCGTCATCCACTGAAGAACCCCAAAGTCAGCTCACACTTTACCTTGCGCCGTTATCACCCGATTCTGAAGACCTATCGCCCGCACCGTGGTACCGACTATAAGGCGAAGAAGGGGACCCCAGTGATTGCAACGGCAGACGGTGTGGTTGCTAAGCGGGAGTACCAGAGTGGCTATGGCAATGTCGTCTTTCTAGAGCATCATGGTGGGCAGTACACCACGGTTTATGGACATTTCTCCCGTTTCGCCAAGTGGCTCAAACCGGGAGTGCGGGTGCGTCAAGGCAGTGTGATTGGCTATGTAGGTAGTACAGGGCTCTCTACCGGCCCCCACCTCCACTATGAATTTCGAGAGGGGGAGGAGTACCGTGATGCGATGAAGGTGGCGTTACCACAGAAGCGCACCATCAGCGCCAAGGAGCGTAGACACTTCTACCAATCCACTATGGCGCTGCGTAGAACCCTGCTGAGTCAGAAGAGTGGAAATCAACTGGCCTCGGCTAAATAGCAGCACCTTTAAAGGCACTTTTAAGAGGCATCCTAGACCGTGAATGTTCAAGCTTCCATCCAGGCTCTCTTCCGTTTTAGCCCCTTTATAGAGAACAGCTGTCAGCAAGATGAGGGGCTATTGGCATGGCTGGAGAAGTCTGGTCGGCTACAGAGCGTTACCGATGAGGCCAGCTACCGTAAACTCCTTAGCAGGCGACTGAAAAAGGTCAAAAATGATCAGCAGCTCTCCATAGCCTTGCGCCAGTTTCGGCGACAGGAGATGGTGCGTATCGCTGCCCGTGACCTTGCGGGTTGGGGGGACTATCACAGCACCGTTGCTGAGGTCTCTGCGTTGGCGGATGTATGCCTTTCTGAAACCTTGGATCTGCTCTATCGTTGGCAGTGTGATGAAGAGGGCACCCCCAAGGGAGAGCAGAGCGGTAAGCCTCAGCGGATGATTGTGGTGGCGATGGGTAAGCTGGGGGCGCGTGAACTCAACTTTTCCTCTGATATCGATCTGATCTTTGCCTATCCAGAAGATGGTGAGACCCGAGGCCGCCGTCCGTGGATCTCCAACCAAGAGTTCTTTACAAATTTAGGACGACGCTTAATCAAGGCGATTAACTCCAATACCGCCGATGGCTTTGTCTTTCGTGTTGATATGCGGCTGCGACCCTTTGGTGAGGCGGGTGCGCTCACCTCCTCCTTCGATGCGATGGAGGACTACTACCAACTTCACGGCAGAAGCTGGGAGCGCTACGCCTGGATCAAAGGTCGGGTGGTGGCTGGGGAGCAAATCGTAGGAGAGGCGTTGATGGCGATGTTGCGCCCCTTTATCTACCGTCGCTACTTTGACTACAGCGCCTTTGAGTCACTGCGTGAGATGAAGCTGATGATCGCTCGTCAGGTGCGTAAAAAGGGGATGCTGGATGATGTCAAGCTGGGGCCGGGTGGTATCCGTGAGGTTGAGTTTATCGGGCAGGCCTTTCAGCTGGTGCGTGGTGGTGCAGAAAAAGAGTTGCAGATTCGCCCGATCCTTCAGGTCTTGCCCCTGTTGAGAGACCGGGATGAGATCAGTGAGGCGCAATACCAGATGCTGGTTGATGCCTATATCTTCCTGCGGAATACAGAGCATCGCATTCAAGAGTATGAGGACCGCCAGACTCAACGACTGCCGGAGAGTGATGAGCGCCGAGAGCTGATGGCTGAGTCGATGCAGTTCAAAACTTGGGATCTATTCTATGCGCAGCTGACTCAGCACCGAGATGCGGTGCAGCAGCAGTTTGAGCAGCTCTTCTCTGTCGAAGGGGAGGAGGAGTCAGAGACGCACTCATTCCCAGAGATTTGGG
>Ga0233443_1000438_pt1 | contig 46284 bp, 26 predicted proteins | sample SI_123_September_2_FD_182784 | JGI IMG/M metagenome (GOLD analysis project Ga0233443, IMG submission 182784) | Seawater microbial communities from Saanich Inlet, British Columbia, Canada - SI_123_September2016_200_MG | ecosystem: Environmental > Aquatic > Marine > Inlet | place: Canada: British...
GTAAGGCTCAGGTTTTCGAAGGTGGAGGAGAGATTCTTCCAACTGAAAAAGGATTCTTTACACGAAAAGAACAACAGAACAACTGGCGACTGGGATGCCAGGTGAAGGTGAAAGAAGATATGCAGTTGGGCATCGAGAAGGAAATTATGGGTATCAAGAAGTGGGAATGTGAAGTTGTTTCTAACAAGAACGTTGCTACTTTCATTAAGGAATTCGTGGTTAAATTACCTGAAGGTGAATTACTCGATTTCAAATCAGGTGGATACATTCAAATTGATGTCCCGAAGCTTGACGTTGATTTTAAAGACATGGAAATTGAAGAGGAGTACATGGACGAGTGGACGAAATTCAACATGTTTGACCTTAAAATGAAGAATCCGGAGCCTACTTATCGTGCTTATTCTATGGCTTCTCATCCCGCGGAAAACAACATCATCATGTTGAACATTCGAATTGCGACACCTCCATGGGATAATTCCAAAGGTGGCTTTATGAGCGTTAATCCTGGTATCTGTTCATCATTTGTATTCTCACGTAAACCGGGAGACAAAGTTACTATATCAGGTCCTTACGGTGAATTCTTCATCAAAGAGACCGAAAATGAGATGATGTTTATTGGCGGAGGTGCTGGTATGGCTCCAATGCGTTCTCATATTTTTCATCTCTTTAACACGGTTAAGACAGGTAGAAAAGCTACCTTCTGGTATGGTGCACGGTCCAAACGTGAGGTATTCTATGAGGAACATTTTCGTGAAATTGAGAAAAACTTTCCTAATTTCACTTTCCATATTGCCCTTTCGGAACCGAAAGAGGAAGATAAGTGGACAGGAAAAACTGGTTTTATTCATCAGGTTATCATGGATGATTATTTGAGTAAGCATGAAGAACCGGAAGAAATAGAATACTACCTGTGCGGACCTCCAATGATGAATGATGCGGTTAATAAAATGCTGTATGATTACGGAGTACCGGATGAAATGGTAGCATTTGACGATTTTGGAGGATAAAAAATATATTATCATTTAAAAAGCGAATCTAAAGTTTCGCTTTTTTCTTTCCCCGTTTTCTAGCGATCTTTAAATCGATTGCTCATTACCCTTACAAACTCTTCTTTATTCCTTCGTGAAATTGGGACCTTGTGATTATCTCTTACTTCTGCATACGAATCACCGCTATGATATTTGGTTACATGATCCAGATTTACAATCCATGAATTATGGCAACGAAAGAACATTCTTTCACTTAAACCTTCCTGCACATCCTTAAGATTTCTTGATGTTGTGATTTTTCTGTTCTCCATGTAAATAACCGAATAACTACCTTCTGCTTTTATACAACGAACTGCTGAATGATCAATATACTCAGATCCTTCTACATCACTCACAACAAGTTTTCTAACCATTCTGGATTCATAGTAATTGAATAAGGCCTCCAAATTTTTCACAGAATTCTTAGACTCGCGATCAATGAGTACTCTATTAATAGACTTTACAAAATCAGGAATATTTATTGGTTTGAGGATATAATCGTACGCGTTTACCTTAAATGCTTCCACTGCAAATTCATTATATGCGGTTACAAAAATAACGGCGAAATCTCTTTTTTGAATAGATTTAAGCAGTTCAATTCCGTTAATCTCAGGCATTGATATATCCAACAACAATAAATCAGGCGATAAATCATTAATAAGCTTTATGCCAGCATATGGAGAAGTTGCTGTTCCAACAATTTCCACATGACTGCAATAGGTATTGAGAATCATTTCAAAGGAAGCTACCGCTGCTGGTTCGTCATCAATAATAATTGTTCTTAATTGCTTCATAGTCATATTAGTTTAATGAGATTTGGGGAATGTATAATATTACCATAGTTCCTGAAGGTTCGTTCTTTTTATGTAAATCAATAATTTCTAATCCAATATCAATATTATAGAAATTACTTAGTAGTTCTATTCTTCTTTCAGCTATACGTGTACCCATTGATACAGCTCGCTTTTTTTCTAAATATGAGTATTCTCTTCCAACCCCATCATCTTCAATAATTATTTTTATCAGGTTTCCTTTGGATAAAAGTGTAATATCAATATTTCCTGATCTATCCAATGGCATCAATCCATGCCAAATCGCATTTTCAACAAAAGGTTGAATTAGCATAGGGATTATCTGTAATTCTTCAACATAGGAAGGTTTGATTCTTATATTATAACTGAACTTATGTTCGAAACGCATTTTTTCAAGTTCCATATAGACCTTAAGGGTAGCCATATCTTTTTCAATTGAGATGTATTCATGATTAGAGAAATCCAGAACTTTCCGCATTAGGTCGGAGAACATAGTTAGATACCTATTTGATTTAATCATATCATTATTGAGAATATAGCTTTGAATTGAATTCAATGAATTATAGATGAAGTGTGGATTCATCTGTTTATTAAAACTCAATTGTTTGTATTTATTGATCTCTGTTTTTAACGATGTTCTGAGAGATTGTTCTCGTTTATTTAGTTCTTCCAGTATTGAAATCTCATTAAGTTTAAGTTTCTGGATGAATCGAATTATATAAAAGGTAATACCAGCAGTTATGGCCAAAATTATCATTATAAACCACCATGTTTCCCAAAATGGAGGTCTAATCTTAAACATAAAATATAAAGGAGTCTTGCTATAATTACCATTCATATCATAAGCAAGAACCTTAAGTTTGTATAGCCCGGGATCCAGGTTGACAAACTTAATTTTATTTATATTTGTACGCTGCCAGCTATCGAATAATCCTTCCAAATAATATCTGAAATAAATGTTATCCTTATTCTTGAAACTGATTGCTTTAAAAGAAAATTCAACCTGATCTTGTTGATAGCTCAATACAAGATCTTGTGAAATTGATGTGTCCCGCCCATTGATAGTTACATTATTCAGAATAAGCGGTATTGATTGTTCTTCAGGCAAAAGAAAACTGTCTTCAAATAAAACCAAACCTTCATTAAATACAACATGCAATTTGCCTTGCCAATATTTGATGTCATTAACTTGATTGCTAATTAAACCATGAAACCGATCGTAACTATAAATCTTATAATCTTTGTACCTATCACTCAGGTGAATTACTGAAAGGCCTTGTTTTGTACCAACATAAAGGATCGAGTCAACATATTCAACAGAAGTGATAGAGTTTGATATTAGGCCGACAGATTCATCAATAAATATCATGGTATCAGGAAGTACAATTGATAATCCCTGTCCTCTGGATGATATTATCAAAATGTCATCCTGTTTATGAATATCAATTATCCTATGATTAAAGAATTTATGGTTAATCGCTCTCTTAAATGTGTCTTCAGTTAAAATATACAAGCCATCCTGACAGCCTAATAATAGAGAGCCATCTTCGTTCTGTACTACTGCATCAATTCGTCTGTCACTGATAATGCCATCTTTTTTTGTATTCGATAACAGTTCAAAATCTGGTGACAAAATTACCAGCCCATTTGTTGTTGTCCCAATGTAATTGTTATCCTCTAACCTATTTATAGAGAGAAATGACTGTCTCATACCATTCCAGTGCTGAATAGGCTGATTTCTCTTTATGTTATCTTTATCGGCCATAAATAACCCGGAGGTTGTTCCAAACAATCTTTTGGATCCTTCATCATGGTAAATAGAATTAATATTTAAACTACGGGTTGGATCATCAAAGTAATCTTTATAATTAATCAGGTTTGATGTTATTGTGTCATCATTTATCTGATAATAAATACCATTTGTACATCCTATCCACATCACACCATCGCAATCAATATCAATGTTTAATAAAACAGTTGCTCTTTCAGTTGATTTAGGATAAATTGCTAAATTGTTGAATGAAGGGATATGAAATACTCCTGAGTTAAGGCTTGTTAACTAAACACCCGACTCGTGATCTTCAATAACACTAGTAAAGGTTTTTCCATCAAAATAATTAACATATTCTTCAGGCTTATTAATGATATCATCGTAATAGATTATCCCTCTATTTGCAAGACATACCCATAAATTGTTTTCCTCTGTTGAGGAAAGCCAAATGATTTCTTCTGAAAAATTGGATATTCGCACTATATCTTGTTCTTTAAGTATGATGATCAAAGGATTCTTTGAGACTAGCCTGAAACCATCAGAATATTCAATTAGATGCCTTCTTCCTGAATAAAAATCAGGCATTAGAACATGTGACACACTATCTTCAATACTGCTAACTCCATCATTATATATAAAGTTGCTATCATTATAATATAAGTGAACAAGAGATAAAGTATCTCTTAATTCTTGTTTTATAAAACTAACTTTATAACATTGAGTGCTACCTTTGGTTAATCTTTTACAGTATCCTGATTCATTAATAGCTAATAATCCATTTCCTTGTGAATGAATATAGACCTCATCTTTACTACTAACAAAAAATTGTTGTTTTATCGTTTTGAATCCATTTGTGAAATTTTTTGCAATCGTGTCATTGAACTCGTATTGATGGATTGCATTATCCTCAAAATAGCATAACCTGCAGGAAAAAGGGATGAACCATATTCTTCCCTTATAATCTTCATATAATTCAAGGACCGTATTATCAGTCAGTCCATCATTGGTTGTAAAGTTCGTAAAGTTCCTACCATCGAATCGACTTGCACCATTATCCGTTGCAAACCATAGGTAGCCCTGTCTGTCCTGAATGACGTGGTAAACATCATTCGAAGGTAAACCTCCTTCAGTTGTATAATTAATATATGTCGGGTGTTGGGAAAAAAGGTCAACACCGATTAACACGATAACCAGAAATAAGATAGCTGTCCTCATGAGTTGCTTCAAACTTAAGCTAGTTATTAAATCTGAGACTTACCCAAAGATAGTAAATCGAATTAACAATTCAAAAACGATTAAACCTTGTGAATGATTTAATTAAGTATAATCTCATCAGCGAACAACCAGCATTTTGAACCTGCGGCATCATGCCAATTCGGGTTAAGTCCAAAGTTGACCGCAACCACCTTAATATAACGTCCCCCACTCTGTCCGAAATTCTGAGTGAAATCTTCGATGAAGATATCTTCCCTCCTGGTATCAGTATTTGTTTCTATTTTACTTAGGAATTGAAAGTCAATTCCGTTATCAGATACAAAAATCTGTATTTCCCTGGGCATAAAAATCCATGAAGGTGTACTCTGCAAACAACTAACGGTTAGCTGTTGGAACGATCGGCGCTCTCCCAGATCAATAACAGCAACTATATCTTCTCCAAAGAAGCCCTGCCATCTCCCGTCTCTGAAGTTGCTAGTTCCACGAATACCATCAATGAGGGCATTATCAACTGTTCCTGTGTAGTTTGGAGAGTAAGTATTTTCCAGAGTCAGCGTTTTGCCAGTTGCGATGTGCAAATCGAATTTTTGCACAACAAACTTCTGTGGCCCACCTTCCCCTTTGGTTGCAAAGGCCTTAAGAATAGAACTTGACTTTAAATAAACTGGAGCTTGATAAATGTTCGAAGACATCGTTGGTTGAGATCCATCAATTGTATAATAAACATCATAAGCTCTTTGACCAGAAATCAACTTTACTTCAAACTGCCTGGTTTCCGAATCAAAGTGTGCATCAACATTTACTGCTTTACTCTCAAACCCATAATTCACACCCAAATATTCAAGTCTCTGATAATGTTGCTGTACCCGACCATGGAAATCAGAAAAATCACGATCAGATTCCGCCGACCAGAGAACCTCGCTCATTGCCAGCAACCGGGGAAACATCCTGTCGTCTATTTCTTCCTGAGGAGCCCTTTCTGTCCACATGTTACATTCTCCTCCTAAAATATGATGATGTAACGCACTATCAAGTCCTGCAGGAATTGGTTCGAAGGAGTATACCTGTTTAAGATCTGTTGTTTCTATTTTGTAATCGAAGTAGGCATGACTTGTTGGTGAAACAATCGCATCATGACCAAGCTCAGCAGCTTCGATAGCACCCTCAAATCCTCTCCATGCCTGGACAGTTGCTGAAGGAGCAAGTCCACCTTCCAGAATTTCATCCCATCCAATTATTTTCTTCCCTTTGCTGTTCAGGTATTTTTCTATTCTGGTTATGAAATATGATTGTAGCTCATGTTCATCCTTAAGCCCTTCATCACTTATTCTTTTTTGACAAGCATTACATTGCTCCCATCTGAACTTTGGTGCCTCATCACCTCCGATATGAATATATTCACTGGGAAATAGCTCTATTACTTCATCCAATACGTTCTCGAGAAATTCAAAAGTGCTTTCTTTACCAGCACAGTATATATCCTTATGTACACCCCATCGGCTGGTAACATCCAATGATTCTCCTGTACATGAAAGATGTGGATAGGTTGAAATTGCCGCAAGGCTATGACCCGGAAGCTCAATTTCCGGGATTATTTCCACCATTCTACTTTTTGCATATGCAACGATTTCTTTAATATCCTCCTGAGTGTAAAATCCACCATAGACACTTCCATCATCTTCTTTGCGCCAGGATCCGTGGTCTGTTAGCTCGGGATATCTTTCAATTTCTATTCTCCAACCCTGATCCTCGGTTAAATGCCAGTGCAGACGATTCATCTTATGATATGCCAGAAGGTCTATATATCTTTTTATAAAATCTTTATCCATAAAATGTCTACAGCAGTCTAGTAGCATTCCTCTCCATGCAAAGCGTGGATTATCACTAATTTCAAGCGCCGGAACAGTCCATTCAATGTTTGAAGTTTCTGTACGCTTATCTATTTCTGAAGGGAGCAATTGTATTATAGTTTGTAAACCATAAAACAATCCTGTTTCGTCCATCGCCTCAATGAGTACAGTATTCTTATCAATCGTTAGTTCATATCCCTCCTTTCCAAGGTTATTGTTGTATCTTTTAGTAGAGAAAATTATTCCTTCAACCGTGTATCCATTCGTAATTTTTTCAAGTGTAAGCTCAAATCCAGTAGCTCTCATTAACTTGATTGTGAGCAGATTAGCAATTTTTTTAACATCTTCACTTCCATGATAATAAACTTTTGTGCCTGATGTGATTACAAAAGCTCCCTTATCCATTTTTATTAATGCAGGCTTCGGGATTATGCTTATATGAGATTCTTCCACGACTTTTGAATTCTGGCATGAATTAAGAACAAACATTGTAATCAGTACCAGTGTAAATAGTAAGCTTTTCATGACAATTAAATTTAGATTCAAAACTATCCTTTTTATTCCTGAAATCATATATTGAAAAACAGGTCTGGCTTAGATGAAATCGTGGATTGTAATCTAATTGGATCTACTGATCTGAAACCTCCAATCGAATGGAGTCATAAAAGTTTGATAATTTTGCTCCAATTATGTTGTAATTTATATTTAGCATATCAATCCAGGCCTCACTGCATATAACACGTTGATTATATGTCTATTCTGAAGACGGCACAGTACTTTCATCACTTTTGCTATTAAGATTTTCGCCGATGAAATCCAATTATTTTTTCAACCTATTTAATAAACTTTTAACTTGCGCCGGATTTTATGGATTAAATAGAAATTAATGAGTTTTAAGAATGTTGTTATAACCGGAACCGGAAGCTATATTCCAAACAGGGTTGTAAGTAATAAGGATTTTGTAACCAATAAGTTCTATGATGATAACGGTGAAGTGTTTCAAGCCAGTCATGATGAAATTGCTGAGAAATTTGAAGCAATCACCGGGATTCGGGAACGTAGATATGTGGATACGAATCAGACCAACTCCGAGATTGGAGCTCTGGCAGCGACCAAGGCCATTGAAAATGCAGGGATTGATAAAGAAGATATTGACCAAATCATTGTTGCCCATAACTTTGGGGATGTTAAAAACAACACGATCCAGACCGATGCTGTTCCCAGCTTAGCGTCACGTGTAAAGTACAGCCTGCAAATTAAGAATCCGGCTTGTATAGCCTACGACGTATTATTTGGTTGCCCGGGATGGTTACAGGGTGTAATACAGGCAGAATCATTTATTCGTTCAGGATTAGCAAAAAAATGCCTAGTAGTAGGTACTGAAACCCTATCACGTGTTACAGATGACCATGATCGTGATTCAATGATATATTCGGATGGTGCAGGAGCTTGTATTGTAGAAGCTGTTGAAGGAGAAGAGCTAAGAGGTATACTCTCCAGTAGTATGGCAACTTATGCATCGGAGGAAGCCTTTTTCCTTTATATGGGAAAGAGCAATATCACTAATTCTGACCCAAGAATTAATTACCTGAAAATGTATGGACGGAAAATTTACGAGTTTGCTCTTAAATATGTTCCATCGGCCATGCAAAACTGTTTCGATAAATCGGGTTTTGAAATAGGTGATTTAAAGAAGATTTTTATTCATCAGGCCAATGAAAAACTTGACCAGGAGGTTACCAAAAGATTCTACCGATTGTATAAGATGCGTGAGGTGCCGAAAGATGTAATGCCTATGAACATCCATACTCTTGGTAATAGTTCAGTGGCAACCATTCCAACTCTATTCGATCAGGTTCGAAATAAAACATTGGATAAAGATCATTCTCTGAATGATGGTGATGTTATTTTGTTTGCTTCTGTAGGTGCAGGAATGAATATTAATGCGGTAACGTACAAATATTAAGTGAAATAACCTTCAAATAAAAACCCGATCTGGTTCTTCAGATCGGGTTTTTATTTGAAGGTTATTATCCTAGTAAAGAATTGGAAATTTAATTGGATCCGATTCGTGCATCATTCCATAAATTGTTTCAAAAACATCTTCAGCGTTTGGATTTGAAAAATAATCTCCGTCTGTAGCATATGCCGGACGATGATCTTTACCTGTTAATGTGCGCGGTTCGCTGTCCAGATAGTAAAATGCATTCTGTTCTTCTAACACCTTCTGCATCATATATCCGGTCGTACCACCAGGAACATCCTCATCAAAGAAGAGAACTCGTCCGGTTTTCTTAATTGAGTCCTGAATCATGTGTTTGGTGTCAAAAGGAAGTAATGTTTGAACGTCAATCAATTCGACACTAATATTGAATTCTTTTAACTGCTCAACCGCCTCTTCAGCTATTTTAACACAGGAACCATAAGTAACCAGAGTTACATCATTCCCGTCCGTCATTACTTCAGGCACACCCAGTGGAATTTTATATTCTCCCACATTATCGGGTCTTCTTTCCTTTATTCTATATCCATTAAGTGGTTCAATCACCATAGCAGGATCCTGACCATCAAGCAATGTATTATAAAATCCTGCCGCCTGTGTCATATTTCTTGGTGTACAAACATATACACCTCTAACTGAATTTATCACCATACTAACCGGAGATCCAGAATGCCAAATACCTTCCAGACGATGGCCACGCGTTGAAATAATCAATGGAACTTTTTGTCCTCCAACTGTTCTGTACAAGGTACAAGCCAAATCATCACTCATTGTTTGAAGGGCATACAACAGATAATCCAAATACTGAATTTCAGCTATTGGTCTTAGTCCTCTTAGTGCCAAACCAATTCCCTGGCCCATGATGGTTGTTTCACGAATTCCGGTATCCGAAATTCTAACTTCACCATATTTTTTCTGTATCCCTTCCAGACTTTGGTTTACACCACCTATATTACCGGCATCTTCGCCAAACACTAATACCTTCGGGTTATTGGCAAATATGTAATCATAATTATCACGAAGTATTTCACGTCCATTAACCATTGGTGAATCTGTGGTGTACTCCGGTTTAACCGATTTAACTTTTAAAGCTGAGGTGTCATCTTCAACATGCAAATGAGTATTATATCTAACGCGATTATCCTCGTAATTTCGTTTTAACCATTCACTCAGGCTTGATTGCAGATCTTTTCTAATATTACAATCAAGGCAGACGTGACGCAAAATTTTCTTAGCCGCGCTAAAATTATCTCTTCTGATAGGACTTAATACCTTCTTCAAATCAGCCGCAACCATTCCAACCTTATCAATTCCTTCCCTCTTGCATTTACAGGTACGTTCTTCAATTATCTGTAGCAGATTCTCACGTTCCTTTACGATAGGCTCTTTAAAAGTATTCCACGCCTTCTTCCTGGCTTCCTTAACCCGGTTGGCTGCTTCCTTTTCCACGGTATCACACTCTGCCGCAGTGGCAACACCTGAATCAATAATCCACGCACGCATTTTCACCAGGGGATCAAAATCTTTTTCAAATTGTAATCTTTCATCAGACTTGTATCTCTCGTGAGAACCTGAAGTAGAATGGCCTTGAGGTTGCGTTACCTGATCAACATGAAATAGTACAGGGACATGCTCTTTTCTGCACTTTTCAATTCCTTCTCTATACATTTCAACCAGGGCTGGATAATCCCATCCCTTAGCTTTGTATATGTAATAGCCTTGTCCATTCTCGTCGGTTTCAAAACCTTTAAGAATGGCTGATATGTTTTGTTTGGTAGTTTGGTATTTTGCAGGAACAGAAATCCCATAACCATCATCCCATACTGAGATGGCCATCGGTACCTGTAAAACACCGGCAGCATTAATTGTTTCCCAAAAATGCCCTTCAGAAGTACTGGCATCACCAATAGATCCGAAAGCTACCTCATTTCCTTTATTTGAAAGTGTATTGTACTGATGTAATTCGGGATTGTTTCTATATAATTTTGAAGCCCATGCTAATCCTAATAAACGTGGCATCTGACCGGCAGTTGGAGAAATATCTGCGGACGTATTGGGTTGTTTTGTTAAATCTTTCCAATCACCTTTTTCATCTATTGAACGACTACCAAAATGGTTATTAAACGACCGACCTCCATTACTGGGACTCAGCTCAACATTTGTTTCACCGTACAGTTGATAAAAAAATTCTTCCGGCGAAAATAATCCGGCTTTAATCATCCAGGTTTGATCACGATAGTAACCTGACCTCCAGTCCCCGTCACGAAATTGTTTTGCTAAAGCAATTTGAGCAACTTCTTTCCCATCACCGAATATTCCAAACTTTGCTTTGCCTGTTAATACTTCTTTTCTTCCAACAACTGATAAATTTCGGCTCACCTGAGCCAGTTTATAATCTTCAAGAACCTCTTTCTTATAAGCCGCTTTAGATGCGCCTGCTTTCTTCGTTTGAGCCATCCTAATATGTTTTATTTTTTAATGTCTAATTTAAACAAAATAATCTGGTAATATAAAACCTTATAAATAAGGGAACCAAATTGAGTTAAAACATGGATTCCATCTTTTTGTTCAACAATTTAGGGGTTTTAAAAAATATTCTTAAACATATAGATATTTCCATATGTGTTTAGTAAGTATATTTGTCTTTTAAAAGATAACAAATGATACAGGTACTGATAATTACCGCTGTTTTGCTCGCACTGGCCTTCCTTGGACTTGGCATAAGTGTATTGTTCAAAAAAGGAGGTAAATTTCCAGAACACAGAGTTGGTCATAATAAGGAAATGCGTAAGCGTAAAGTGTATTGTATTAAAACTCAGGACAAGATTGAACAGAAAGCGGCTTTTCAACAGATAAGAGTTAAACGACTGCATCAGGAATCAGTTCTTACTAATCGTTCAAACCTGAAGAATCTTAAAAACTTAAGCCTTATCAACTCTGAAGAGTAATCAGAACCATTTTGTTTTCCTTTTGTTGTGAGATTATAATTCAGAAAAATGGCCATGTTTCTCAAATTAATGTTGATTAGTGTAATAATAGTTGCCATCGCAATGGCTGCACTTGGAATTCGTATGTGGTTCAATAAGAATGCCGAATTCTCCGGGGGGAGTTGCAAATCTGCTCCTGGCCTGACCGAAAAGGGTATTGGATGTGGCTGTGGAGTTGGAACCTGCGATACAACCAGGGACTAACACTTACATTTTAATTACTTTAAATGTTGCTGAATGAACCGTGGATTGTATATTCAGCATGTAAATGCCATGTTTCAGATATGGATAGAGTTCTTGTATTGCTATCTCGTTCTCTCCTTTATCAAATAACATTGTTTTCTCAAAAAGTAGTTTGCCCTGAATATCAAGCAATTTAAGGATATATTCCCGATTGCGCTGAATGTTCAAGCGCAATTTACTATCCTCCGTAATTGGATTTGGATAGAGAGATGCAAGGTTATCATCCTCCTGTTCTGAACTATTAAGAAGCCCAACAACTTCTATATCATCCAAAAATATATCGTTCCCCCGATCACTTATACAATCGAATCGAATCATTATTATCTCAGCGTCTTCTGTAAAGACCGAGATATCTTTCTCAACCTCTTTCCATTCATTCGCAGAAGGGAGGAAAGATTCCGAATAAATAACACCCGCTGTAGATGAAAGGAAGTAACCCGATTTTGTATAACGAAGATTCCAGTATTTACCACAATCATTTGTAATATGGACGTTTAATTCATCCTCCGATTCTGACTCTTTCTGTGCATAAGCATATTTAAACTTTAGGAAGACCTGACCAGTATTAGGGCTGAGTTGAATGGGTGGTGTTACCAGAGAACTTATGTCACCGCGCCCATTATCCTTCAGCAAAACCCTTGCTGAAGCAATCCCGTTTGAGCTTGCCAATTCAGATCTCTCCCACATATTTGTAGCATCACCCCTTTGTAACCAATTCAGAACAGTACTATTCTGATACATTGGGAAGAAATAGCTTTCGAATCCTTCATAAAATGGTAGCGAAGCAAGTGAGTCTGACGGTACAATGGTTACGAGTTGGTTCCTCACCAATGTATCGCTGCCTATCTGATTCTTTGCGATTAATGATATTGAATAAACACCCGGTTGATTATAAACAACGCTTGGAAACTGATCGCTTGATGAACTGGGGATACCACCCGGGAATTCCCAACTCCATTCACCAACCACACTGTTGTAACTATTTTCAATTAACTGAATTTCTGTACCGACACAAGCAAGCTGAACATCTGTAGAAAAATCAGCAATCGGAGAACAAGGAAGAGCCTGATAACCATCATTTGTACCTGTAAGAATAAGGGTGGTTTCTTTCCATAGTTCATCTCTATAACTCTCATGAGATTCCAATGCTGCTCTCATTCTTAGCTTTTGCCCTTCTGTAAACATTTTTGCACAATATGAATATTCCATATAATTTTGAACATTATCAAGCGAACCGCAGCTTACATGATTTAAATTACACGTGGTATTTCCTATGGTTTTAGGTGTATCTTCAACATTATCAGTTGCCATGGTATCGCTACACAAAGATGCTATACCAGGGTCGTTTGTACTGCCCCATGGATGTGCTAAATTCAGATAGTGACCTACCTCATGTGTTAAGGTTCTTGATCTGTTCAAACTGCCTGTTCCTATACTGCCGACATAATCGTGCTTAACAACAATTCCATCTTTATTAGCTCCAACACCCGGATAATATGAATATCCGGCTGCACCTGATGCAATATTAGCAACCACCCATATATTAAGATACCTTTTCCGTGTCCATCGGGTATCAGCTTTAATATTATCCCCGGCCGAATAGGTAAGAGTTGTAGCTTTACGTGTTATGCCATCTGTACAATTTCCATCGGGATCCAGCTTTGCCAACCTGAACTCAATTCTCGTATCCGCAGCAATTGACTGAAATTGTGGAATAATAATGCTTGTGTCAGCATTATCTTTTCTAAAATCTTCATTCAGAATTGCGATTGCATCTACAATTTGTTCGTTGGATATATTCTCCTCACCGTAATTATGAATTACATGAACAACTACCGGAATAACATAAACATCGTTAGTTCCTGATTTCAGCAGATTCTTTAACTGTGTAAAAGCTTCAAGTTTTGCCCTCCTTTCCAGAATTTGTGGATCTTCAGAAATCGCCTTCTTATCCATATAATCAGTCCCACAAGGGCTAATCTTGCCAAAAGTTATAATTCCCAGCATCGGAATTATCAGAAACAACAATAACAATCTTAAAAAAATCTGCATACTAACTTGTTTATTTTGGATCTGTAAAGTTAAACAAACTGTTGAAGGAGTGGTTGTTTCAAAACAGGAAGTATTGAGAGATTTACATCAATTTTAACATAATCGACGCAAATTTATATTGAATTAACTCAATATTGACAGAATGAAATGAGAAATGCACCTATTACGGGTGCCTCTATTTCAATATTTCTTCGCTAAACTAGCTTTAACGCTGATAAAGGTTTATTACACCCCGTTCTGCTTCAATCTTAACTTGCGACTTTGGATTCGCTCCTAATGTCCCAGTCATAATGCTTCTTTTCTCCTCCTTATTTACCATATTCTCCATAATATCCGCCATCTCTTTCGGATAGTTAACCGGTGTTTCCCTAAGTTTTAGATCCATGATGAAGGAACTGCCTGCTTCAAAAAACAGGTTGACATCGGTATAGGAAGAAACAAGCTTTATGAGGCTGAATGCATTAGATGTATTATCTGAGTTTACACTTCCGTAAGTCATATTTAGATCCGTGGACTCATACAGCTGGTAAATCCAGATATCACTAAAATTGGTAGTACCTCGAATAATATTTACCTCCTTCAGATTTATTTTATCACGTCTTGAGTCTATTCTAAGTAATTCAACTCCGTCAATATCAATCTTCGAAGACTTGCTTTCAACTCTTAACTCATGCGCATCGTCAACCTCCAGGGAGCCATAGGAAATATTAATAACACCTTTTTGTATTTCTCTTATGGTTGCATCTCCAAATTTCATGGTGACATCCAGATCTCCTGTCAGTTTATTTCCCTTAAAATTTCCATTAGAAAGATTAAGCTTAAAAGGTGCAAACTGGTCACCGATATATACATCTCCATATTTATTATCGATTTTTAACTCAATATATGAAGGCATCATCACAACATAATTAATTTCAACATAGCTGTCTGAATTGGCAAGAGATTCGGCTATGTTTATTATATCGCCTATAAATCCGCTATTGCCTGTTTTAATGTGCGTTTGAGCAATTACATAGTACTTTGTAGCCGTAAAATCAAAATCCACAGTTTTCATTAACTTATTCACTTTCTCTTCATTAGATCCGCGGACCTTTACGTCAATATTAAACTCCACAGAATCCTTGTCCCACTGTATAATATGAACTTTTCCGTATTTGTTGCTTATCTCAACCACTGACGATTCGCTAACTTTATATCTTTTTTCTATATGTTTAGCATCAATAATCTGAGCATAACTGCTCGAACTTACAAGTATTGACAATAGGATTATCAGTTTATATTTCATAGCTATCAACTTTTTGGGATTTAGATTCTATGTTGTCAAGACTTGACAGAATTTCTTCCAGTACCTGAAGTTTCAATCTGTAATTTTGTATCATGGCTTCGACAATTTCCTTATTATGAACATTGTCTTTCAAATCATTTTTAAGTTCCATGTAAACACTATCTAACTCAACAAGATCGTAATCAACCTGTTTTTGAAGATTTGGATAGATCGTGGCATATTTTTTTATTTGAGTCAGTTTTGAATTAACAAGGCTGGTATAATAGGCCTCTGCTTCTATTATCTCAGGAAATTCATTTCTAATAATATCTTCTTTTTCCGTTTCGGCAATCCGTTTATTTGTATGAATAAATTCAGAGATTGTAAATGAGATCACAAAAATAACAATCACAGAAGCAGCCCTCCATAATACCTTATTCCAGGGAAATAGTTTTCGTTGTACAGGTTTGCTTACTTTAACCTTAATATTCTCCCACACGTTGGGATTTGGCTCAAACCTATCAAACTCTTTCCTGTTCTCATTAATAAAACGTTCTAATTTATCTTTCATAATTCCCCCTCTTAATTAAGCAATAGCAACTCTTTAATCTTTCTTTTTGCTCTCATATACTGCGATTTTGATGTTGATTCTGAAATCCCCATAATCTCGGCAATTTCAACATGATCATATCCTTCAAGCATATATAGATTAAAAATAACTCTGTAACCTTCAGGTAACTTTTCAATTGCACTATAAACTCTTTTGACATCATATTCTATTTGATCATCGTTTATTATTCTTTCCTCCTCGTGCTCATAATCTACAACCTGATCGCTGAACACCATATCAATCTTTCGCTTTTTAATCTGATTGATACATCGGTTAACAACTATCCTTTTTAGCCATGCACCAAAAGTCGACTGATATCTGAATGAATCGAGATTTGTAAAGGCCTCGATAAAAGCTTCCTGCAACATATCTTCGGCTTCAGCCTGATCACCCATCATGCGGCAGCAAATATTAAACATTGCCTTTGCATATAGATCATACAATTCCTGATGAGCTTTCGAATCACCTCTCTTGCCCGATTCAACTATTTCTTTGTGAATGTCAACAATATCCTGTTTCACCTATCCTGATTTGACAACCTAAAGACAACAAAAAAAAAGTATGGTTGCACGATGAGTAATTATTCCTGAAAATAATGAATTCATCCGAAAGTGTCAGAGATAGAAAGAGATTTTATAGAAAGATTAAATGATGGAATATTCCCCAATCATTGTTTCCTCAATTCAAAGTTTTTCCCGAGATACACCTTTCTAACATGCTCATCTTCTGAAAGTTCAATAGCCGTTCCGGATTTAAGAACAGAACCCTCAAACAGCAGATAGGCCCGGTCAGTAATGGTTAGAGTTTCATGTACATTATGATCCGTAATAAGGATTCCTATATTCTTATCTTTTAAAGACTTGACTATATTTTGAATATCCTCTACGGCAATAGGATCAACACCGGCGAAAGGTTCATCAAGCAGGATAAATTTAGGATCCAGTGCGAGAGCTCTGGCAATTTCCGTTCTACGTCTCTCACCACCTGAGAGTTGTATCCCTTTGCTCTTTCTGATATGTTGAAGGCCAAATTCATTCAGCAGGCTCTCAACTTTTGCCATTTGGTCATGCTTCGAGAGCTTTGTCATTTCCAATACTGCTTTTAAATTATCCTCAACACTAAGTTTTCTAAAAACAGAAGCTTCCTGGGCCAAATATCCAATACCCCGTTGTGCCCTTTTATAAACCGGTTCCCGGGTTATATTTTTGTTGTCAAGATATATTTTACCTGCATTGGGATTAATTAGGCCAACAATCATATAAAATGTGGTTGTTTTTCCGGCACCATTAGGTCCCAATAAACCAACAATCTCACCCTGTTGCACTTCAATTGAAACACCCTTCACTACGGTGCGTTTCTTATATTTCTTAACAACATCTTCGGTTCTTAAAACCATCATAATTACTAACAGTTTGAAAGGATAAAAGTATATATTTTAATCAATACAAATCATATAAACTCAATCATCATCTACAACGCTAATTGTAGCTTGGCTCGAATACCAAATAGTACGGCCTCTGGTTTGTCCAGATAGCTTAATCGCCACATGGCGTCAATTCTTACAATCTTAAATATATTTTCCAGGCCAAGACCTACTTCAATAAACGGTTTTTCAAGTCCCGACAGGGTATTGGGAAACATAATGAAGTTGTTATTCTCATCACTTAATGATCCTACAAGTGCCTTTGCATGAACTACTTCCCTCCATTGTAGTTTTCTTAAGAGTGGAAACTTATTCAGGAACAATCCCATGAAATGATGTTCTGCATAGATGCTCATATATTGATCACTACCAAATTCATAGTAATTCATGGTATTAAATGCAAAGTCATCGAATGCATAGGTTTCATTTCCTTCGTGGAGGCGCAATAATGGGTAAGGTACCCGGCCAAATATCTTTCCGGCATCCATTGTATATTTGAAGTATCCGAAGGTTCCTGTATTGAATAAATGTCTAATGTTCAAGCCAAACTTCAGGTAGTCATAGTCTGAATTAAAAACATCCTTCATTCCAAGTGTTACATCTAAATTAATGATTGGATAGTCACTTGAAATATGATCCCTTTCAAATTCTCCGTACACATATATTTCTTTGTAGGCAAACCTCGTATTTAAAGAAAGTTCTGTAGATATTAGCTCATTATACTGTGTTGTTCCAAGTTCATTTTCATGATATAAAGGTATGCTGTCGGTTGGAAACATTTTGCTATACTTGAACTGAACGGTATTTGAGAAACCCTGAAACCATTCCTTCTCATAAAATGTTTTTACCGTTTGAACTCTGGTTAGTTTATAAATAGGGTTTCGCTGCAGTAGTGAAGACAGAATATTATCATCAAGAAACGCGTTCTGACTCTTTCCAAGCTGCTCTACGTCATCTTTGTATTGAATTAGAAATGACTCTCTTGGATTTTTTCCGAACATATACATCAGCCCTAAACTATACTTGAATCGTTCATCCTTCGTACCATAGGCAAGATGTCCAAAGTACATTACCCTGGTACTAAATTCGTTACTTGTTCTTCCGCCAAGCTTAAACCGGGTTCCTTCAATTTCGTTATAGCTGACAAAAGTATAGTAAGGGCCATATTCGAAATTCCGATGTACATAATAACCAGTCACAAATGTTGAAATCATATCCGCAGCCGTACGAAATACCGGTACATGTTTAATTGAATCAACCATTGCATAAATACTATCCTCCTTTGCACTGAGCTGTTCATGCCTGGTATTCTGCCAGAACTTATCTGATTTTTCGTAGGCATCCTCCTCCAGAATGACGCTTGTTCTTGTTTTAAAAATATCTGTCTGAAGAATAGAATCTATCAGAACATTTTTGTAGGAAGTTGTTTTACGTCCAAAGAAACCAGTTGATCGATCCGTTATATTAAAGTCAATCATCATCTTGGAGCGACTTATAAACCAGGTTGAATCAAGTATACTATAGTCCAATTCCGAAACCATATCATTAATATAATTCAGATTTGCGTCAGCTGCCATCCTGATTTTGGACCGTACAATGGCAAAGCTTGTATCTGCAACCCAAAAGTCTCCTGTAAAGGTGAACTCCTGTTTTCGCTTTGGTTTAAATGAGATATTGTAACACCAATGATTATTAATTGTAAGACTATCAATTAGATAATACTTATAATAAAGTTTCGCGAAGGTTGCAACCGGACTTACAAATGGTTGATCAAAAACCTCAATATGATTTCTATAAATATTAATTTCCTGATACATCTGCCCTGTAAATTGAGAAACACTTTCGTTTTTAACGCCGGAGACCTTGCTTGCTCTAATTACTTCACGTTGATTTTTAGGGCTTTTTCGATAGTAAAAGTCTGATAACGATTCGCTTATGAAGATTGGAAGATAGGTCTTTCCGGTCACTACAGAGGTGTCAACGTAATCAAACACAAATTGAAGTTGCTTAAGTGCCCGTTGGTTTTTAAACTTGTCGTCAATATTATTGACGTCAATTTCGATCTTACTATAAACCTCACATTGATACTTCTCGATTTTATCCGGATCGTTATGAGGTTTTCTTTCAATTACCTTATCCAGAAGAATATGGGCTGGATTTTCTCCTGCGAGTATTTCAATCTCTCCAATGTCGACAGAAGCAGGTTTAAGTTCTGCATTAATTGTTTGAAAATGTTCCTTGCGGACTAAAAATTTGAGGGATTGAAATCCAACCGATGAAAGGATCAGTGTATCTGTTGGATGTTTAGTTTCGATAAAATAGTCACCATTGAAGTCGGTAGTTGTACCAATGGTTGAACCTTTGAAAGCAATATTGACGAAAGGAATTGGTTCCTTAGTCTCCTGATCGACTACCTTACCTCTGATTTTCGTAACCTGAGCTATCAGGCTCACCTGCCAGGTTAGAAACAGAATCAGAAGCCAGCCATACTTTTTATGGTGAGTAAACATCACAATCTTTGATCTAAAGATAAGCAAACTTCCAAATTCGCGATTAATTGCCCTTGCTCCCTGTGCATTTTAAAAAAAATATTAAACCAATACCAATCAACCTTCAACGCTTGTATTCAACTAGACAATGAACTATATTTGATTCAATCACTAAATCATTAACTATGAAAAGATTGTTAATTTCTGCAACTATTGCAATCATCTGTCTACCTTTAAGTTTATTCAGTTAGACTTTCATGAATTACTACCCTCATTTATCTGGTAGTTTTGCTGTTTCCTTCGAATTTACCAATCACTATTTGCTCGGCTATAATACATCTGATATGGTAAAAATTGATAAACAAGGTTACTTCTTAGGTATGGTTAGTTTCCCAAACCAGATATCACCGACAAAAATGACAAAAGATCATGATGGCAACTTTATTACTGCTTTCAGTATTTCCGGTCTAACTAGTCTCTCACAGGATTCAGGTGGATTTGTAGTATCCAAATTCTCCCCATCTCATGTCCTTTTATGAACCGAAGTTATTGATAACGACATATATCCAGACCAGGTGGTAAATTTGGTCGTAGACACTAATAACAATATTTATGTTACTGGCCTACGATACTATTCCTCCTCTCCTCAGAACAAGCAAGCTCATATATAAGTTTGATCCATCCGGAAATCTGGTCTATAAGAAACTGGACGTCTATTTTCCTACTCAAGCTAATTTAACCAAGCTGATCTATACATCAGATAATCATCTAATTGTTGCCGGCGGGAGAAGTATTATTTCGACAATGGGCCATTACACGTATATACAGAAAATGGACTTAAACGGAAATATGAACTGGTGGAAAAAATAGATCATTCAGATTACTTTTTATCATGTATACATGACATCACAGAAACAAGCGATGGAGCTTATTCATATAGCGCTTATGCAGAGCTGCCAGGACAAGCTCTAACAAAAATATTCTTACACAAACTTGATGTTAATGGTAATGAAATCTGGCAAAAAACTTATTCGCAGGAAAACTATATTGGCATCCCATACATAGAATCTGGCAATGACGGAGAAATTTTTATGATTGTTGGTTTTGAGGACTTACAAATGAATTACGGTTCGGCCACGAATATATTATATAAATTGAATGAAAACGGAGATATAGTAATCAAAAATTACAGTCATATTTATCAAATTCCCACACCCTCAGAAAAGTACAACCAATCTTTTATTAGAACCGCAGACAAAGGTTTGCTTCTAAGTGGTGGTCTAAAATTTGGGATGGATCACGTACCTTTTATCATTAAGTTTGATTCCTTGCAATTAAACTATCCGTACAATAGTACCTGGAATTGTTATTTCGAATGTGACCAATATACAACTGAAATATGCCAGGGTGATTCTACCTTGATTAACATTAGAATTATTAGCGGGGTTAGCCCTTTCACAACTTACATTAATGGAAGTACAGTCGGAAAGATATTATTTATTGCCGCTGATACTAGTTCTTATGCTTACTACTTCTCACCGACCATCGCAAATCCAAGCAGCACAATCCAAATGACTGATTCGGATGGTGATAGCTATCAAAAGGAGATTCATTATATCGTTATAGATTGCACGAATTTAAACCATGAATTCTCTGAATTAAAACGAGCTAAAATATTCCCAAACCCGGCTAGTGATGTTTTCACTATTTCTAATATAGATAAGGCAAACAAAATTGAGCTATACAATATCTCCGGAAAGCTAATGAAGATTCTGATACCTCCAATTGGTGAACAGAATTGCAATATCAATTCATCATCCTATCCTGCAGGTGTTTATCAGTACAAAAATTATCTATGAGAATGGTGTTTGTATCACAACAAAACTGATCATCATTTAAGGGAATAATAAAGTGTTAGCACAACCCTGTAACTCATCCAAACAGGGTTCCCTTTTTTATGGCCAGGATATCTATTGGAAGAGTAACGCTTATTTAGTAAATTCAATGCTTAAATCAACAGGTATGGACACCATCTATAGTCTGGCTTCAGAATGCGAAAAAAATAATCGGTCTGCAGCACTTGTATGCATTGTGACTTCGGAAGGATCAACCCCCAGAAAGGCTGGTTCTAAAATGCTTGTTTATGCTAACGGCAATACAGAAGGCACAATTGGAGGAGGAGCTATGGAGCAAAGTATGAAGGAATATGCATTGAAAGCTCTGGAGCACGGACGGCCTGTGTTTCATGAGCATCTTTTACATTCAGATCATAATATGGCCTGTAGTGGCAAAGTGCAAATTTACATTGAACCCATTGGACAACGATTCGAATTGTTCATTTTTGGAGCCGGGCACATTGGCCAAAAACTGGCGAATCTGGCTAATGACTTAAATTTTTCTGTAACCGTCATCGATGAGCGCAAAGAGCTCTGCGATGAGATTGCTTCTACTGCAATCCGTATTATCTGCAAAAACTATAAAAACTCTTTCGATGATTTAAAATTTACCAATAGATCGTTAATTGCAAGCATGAGCCATCTTCATGAATACGATCGGGATATTGTTGCCTTTTGTGCGAAGCAGCCACATCTTTATCTCGGAATGATTGGTAGCGAAAGAAAGATCGCAAAAGTGAGGAAGTTCTACAAGGAAAAGAACTTACTTACGGAAATTGAAATGGATGCTATTGACTGGCCTATGGGAATACCGATTTCTTGTCAGACACCTGAAGAAATAGTAGTTTCAGTTTTGGCCAAAATAATTGATGTCCGCGGAAAACAAATAAATGGAACCTAAATACCTTGAATCAACGCACTGACATATCATTTGTGCTGGACTGGAAAAAGGTAAGCATTGACTTTGCCAGGGATGCTCATCTTAGCCCCAATAGTACACTTCTTCAGTTTTTACGTTCGCTACCAAATCACAAGGGTACCAAGGAGGGCTGTGCTGAAGGAGACTGCGGTGCCTGTACAGTTATTATTGCCGAGTCCGGAAGTGATGATATTTTTAGCTATAAAGCTGTAACCGCCTGTCTTGTTTTACTTCCAATGATTCATGGCAAACAGATTTTAAGCATCGAAAACCTTTCAACAGATAAGCAGCTTCATCCTCTTCAGACAAGCTATATTGAACATCATGCCAGCCAATGCGGATTTTGTACACCCGGTTTCATCATGACCTCCTTGGAATTGTACAAATCGAATCGGAAGCTAAATGATTCCATAGTTAAAAAACATTTGGCAGGGAATCTCTGTCGGTGCACAGGTTATCAGCCAATTATAAAGGCCACAAACGAAGCTTGTCTTAAAGCCAAACCTGATTTAATTTCAAAGGGTGAACTAAAAGCACTTCAGTTGCTAAAAGGTATTAACAATGACAGTTTTATTATTTCATACCTGGATTTCAGTTACTACAAACCATCGAATCTGAAAGATTTACTGAAAATTAAATCATCCAATTCCAGTGCGCTGCTCATCAATGGTGCTACTGATGTTGCCTTGAGGATTACTAAAAAACATGAAGTACTTTCTGAAATAATAGACATATCGGGCATTCATGATTTGAGGAATATTGAACTAAATATGGAATTTGTTGCTATTGGTGCAGGTGTTGATTTAAACACATTGGAAAATGGACTGCCTGATGATTTTGAAGCTTTAAAAAATATACTAAACCAGTTTGCATCCCAGCAGATTAGAAACCTGGCGACGATTGGAGGTAACATTGCCTCTGCATCTCCAATTGGTGATCTTCTTCCCATTCTGTCTATTTATAAGGCTAGCGTTGTCCTTGTTTCCTTATCTGGTAAGCGGGAACTATTAATACAGGAGTTCATTACCGGATATAGAAAAACAGATTTAAGAAATGATGAAATTATCGTTCAGATAAATATTCCATTTCCAGATAAAAGCATGGTATTTTCAATGTTTAAGATCTCTAAACGACAAGATCTGGATATTTCATCTGTTAGTGCGGCATTCAGACTAAAAAGAAGCAAGGATACAGTTGAGGAATTTGAAGCTGTATATGGTGGCATGAGCGATTCCATCATAAGACCTGATTCAACCATTACCTACCTGACAGGCAAAATATGGAAAGATAACACCATACAAAATGCACTTAAGATTCTTCAAACCGATTTTTCGCCCATTTCTGATGCACGTTCCTCTGCTGAAGGCAGAATGCAAATGGCCGGCAACTTACTTAGAAAGTTTTACTTAGAAAACCAATAATGAAAAGGCTCCGAAACATAAGGCATGAGAGTAGTAGCTTGCATGTTACAGGTCAGGCAGTTTATATCGATGACCTGGATGTTGCATCGCAGATGTTGCATGGATTTATTGTTAGAAGCCCGGTTGCCTGTGGAAAATTACTATCATTCAATGTTGAAAGCGCATTAAAAACAGATGGTGTTGAGACAATCTTGTCTTTCGAAGACATTCCGGGGAATAATCAAATGGGGCCCGTAATTAAAGATGAGTCCTGCCTCGTAGAACAGGAAATAAATTTCCTTGGCCAGGCCATGTTTTTGATTGCGGCACGGGACATCGAAACGGCCAGAAAAGCAGGAAAGTTAATTCAATATGAAATTGATGAAGAAGTACCCTGTCTGAAGCTTGATGATGCAATTAAACAGGATTCACTGATCCAGCCACCACGGAAAATAGAGTCGGGCAATGTTCATGCTCACCTTCGCAATACTGATCTGAATCAATTGACAGGAACCTTGCATACAGGAGCCCAGGAGCATTGGTATCTGGAGACACAAGCTTGCCTTGTGGTTCCCGGAGAAAACAGAGAAATAAAGGTATATAGCTCCACACAACATCCTTCTGAAACTCAGGAGATCGTTGCTCATGTTTTAGGTGTAGAGAAGAAAGAGATCGAGGTCGAAGCCCGTCGGCTTGGTGGTGCATTTGGAGGTAAGGAAACACAGGCAAATCATATTGCAGCCTGGGCAGCTTTGCTGGCATCAAAGTCAGGGAAACCGGTTAAAATCAAATTGAGCAGAGATGAAGATCAAAAAACAACCGGGAAGCGTCATCCATTTATTAGCCATTATAAAGTAGCTTTCAGAGATGATGGAATAATCGAAGCCGCTGATATCGAGCTTAATTTAAACGCAGGATCGTCAACCGATCTGTCGATGGCCATTCTTGAACGAGCAATGTTTCATTCAGAAAACAGCTATTATATTCCCAACATAAGAATTATTGGAAAGGCCTATAAAACGAACCTTCCATCCAACACAGCCTTCCGTGGATTTGGTGGTCCACAAGGTATGGCAGTGATCGAAACCATTATTGACCGAATTGCCAGAAATCTCGGTAAAGATGCCGCCGACATTCGATTCATGAACTTCTACAATAATACAGATCGGAATTTATCACCGTACGGTCAGGTAATTGAGAAAAACCGCCTGCCGGTTATCTGGGATCAATTAATTGTCTCTTCGAACTATTATGAGCGTAGAAAATCGGTGAATCAGTTCAATCATGAAAACCAAATGCTTAAGCGAGGACTTGCGTTAACTCCTGTTAAGTTTGGGATCTCATTTACCACCTCTTTTCTAAATCAGGCAGGAGGATTCGTCAATATTTATAAGGATGGATCGGTCCTGGTCAACCATGGCGGGGTTGAAATGGGTCAGGGCCTGCACACCAAGATTCAGCAGATTGCTGCTATCGAGTTAGGCGTTGATTTCTTGTACATTAAGGTTAGCGCAACCAATACTACAAAAGTACCCAATACCTCTGCAACGGCAGCTTCTTCAGGTTCTGATTTAAACGGTATGGCTGTCAAAAATGCAATTGTAAAACTAAAGAAGAGGATTGCCGGAGTTGTATCAGATCAATTCAACACTCATGAAAAACTAACGAATCCTGATAAGATAACCTTCCTAAACAATGAAGTATTTGATAGTGATAATCCTGAGAGAAGAATTTCATTCAGGGATGCAATATCGTGGAGTTATATGAATCAAATAAGTTTAAGTGCAACAGGTTTCTATAAAACTCCTGACATACAATATAATAAAGAAAAGGGGAAAGGAAAACCATTTCACTATTTTGCATTTGGAATGGCAACCAGTGAGGTCGAAATAGATACTTTAACAGGATACCATCAGATAATCAGAACTGATATATTACATGATGCCGGTAATTCAATTAACGAAGCACTGGATATTGGCCAAATTGAAGGTGGATTTATTCAGGGTGTTGGATGGGTAACTATGGAAGAATGTAAATGGGATGACAAAGGAAATCTTTTAAACCATTCACCGGATACATATAAGATTCCGGTGACCAATGATATCCCTCTGGATTTTAGAGTTGAGCTTCTGAAAGGATATCCCAATCCCAATACGATACGACAGAGCAAAGCAGTTGGAGAACCACCTTTTATGCTGGCGTTCTCTGTTTGGCTGGCAATTAAGGATGCCATTTCGTCTGTGGATGATCACAGATCGGAACCCAAGTTTGAGATTCCAGCCACAAATGAAAAAATAATACTGGCCATAGAAAAATTGAATAACACCAGACACTGACAATCTTTTTATCGCAGGCTATACTTCGGCTAACGCATTTTTCTTCTCGATTCGTTTAGCTATGTATATACCAACCTGATAAAGTCCGAGCAAAGGCAGACAGACCAACACCTGACTAAAAACATCCGGAGGAGTAATAATTGCCGAAAGCGCAAGAATGACAACAACAGAGTGCTTTCTGTATTTTTTGAGGAAGTCGGAACTTATCAAACCCACTTTTGCCAGGAAATATACTAACACCGGTAATTCAAAGATTACCCCGGCAGCCAGAACTATGGATGTTAAAGTTGAGATGTATGAATTAAGATTAATCTCATTCTGAACATTGGCACTCACCGAGTAAGATCCCAAAAAATGAACTGTCAGTGGAATTATCAGATAATAACCAAATAGAACACCTAAAAGGAAAAGACCGGAAGAACTAAACAATGCTCCGCGCGAATGCTTCTTCTCCATATCGTATAAGGCCGGTCGAATGAACTTCCAGAACTCCCAAAATATATATGGAAATGATAAAATAATTCCCAATACCAGTGAAACAATAATATGAGTCGAGAATTGTCCGGTGAAATTGATATTGAAAATTTCGAAGTCTTTACTATTGATACATAGTATTTCGGTACCAAACAGACTACCAAAAGCACAAAGCATTCTGTTGGTCCAGAAATCCGGCCGTTTGGGTGCAAAAATAACTTTGTCAAAAATAAAATCATGGAAAATAAAAGCAACAATTGCAAAAATAAAAATTGCCGCAATCGATCTGATCAAGTGCCAGCGAAGTATTTCAAGATGATCGAGAAATGTCATCTCTCTTTCCTGGTTCAAATCTGTCCTGTTCTCTGTCATTTTACAAAACTATATAATCCCTTCTTTAATTATATCATGTAAATGAATAATACCACAATACTTTCCATCATCAAGAACAGGCAATTGGGTGATGTTGCTTTCTTCCATTATCTGAAAAGCTTTGATAGCCATCTCATCCGGATTTACCGACTTTGGTGAAACGGTCATGATATCAGAGGCACATAAATGATCAATCGTTGAGTTCTTCTCCATCATTCTTCTTAAATCACCGTCCGTGATAATTCCGAGTAAATTATTACTGCTGTCAACAACGGCGGTTGCACCCAATCTTTTAGCAGATATCTCTATGATCGTATTTCTAACATTCTCTTCTACGGATACTCTTGGTGCCAGATTATTGGTATAAAGATCTGAGACCCTCAAATATAGCTTTTTGCCAAGTGATCCACCCGGATGAACTTTAGCAAAATCACTGGTAGTAAATCCTCGTAAATTGAGCAGGCAGATGGCAAGAGCATCACCAATAACCAGCTGTGCTGTTGTGCTGGTGGTCGGTGCCAGATTGTTGGGACATGCTTCATTCTTTATGGAAGCCCGAAGAACAAAGTCTGCATTTCTTGCTAACGATGAATCCAGATTCGAAACCATTGCGATCAATTTATTTCCCCTTGATTTAATAAGTGGTACCAAAACTTTAATTTCAGGTGTGCTACCACTTTTTGAAATGCACAGAACCACATCATCTTCCAGAACGATTCCCAGATCTCCATGAATTGCATCAGCTGCATGCATAAATATAGCAGGTGTTCCGGTTGAATTTAATGTTGCAACAATCTTTTGGGCGATAATTGCACTTTTGCCAATTCCCGTAATAATAACTCTTCCTTTACACTGGAATATGTGATTTACAGCTGCTGCAAAGTCATCATTTATATACGAAGCTAAGTTCTCTATTGAATGTGCTTCATGCAGGATCGTTTTCCTGGCTATTTTTTTAATCTCTGACTTATCCAATTTATTCAAAATAACATTTTAGTTTTCAACTTATTAAATAAATAAAAAAAGTTGTGCAAAGTTATACTTTTTTTAGGATTAATGGATTCAGCAAGGCATATAAGGAAATTTGGTAAATCGATATTAGTTTTTTAATTTTACTCTACTTGATGATTATGAAGCACGATATCTAATCAATCAATTAAGACCCGATTCTTTAAGAGAATATTAGGGGGGATTCATTTAGGTTAATAGAAGATGAGTAAAGGAAAAGAGTACCCGGTTTACGAGACTCTAAAAAGGTATTTTGGTTTTACGACCTTTAAGGGATTACAGGAACCGGTGATCGACAATGTACTGTCTGATAACGATACATTTGTTTTAATGCCTACGGGAGGCGGTAAATCCTTATGCTACCAGTTACCTTCTCTAATTAAGGAGGGAACAGCAATTGTAATTTCTCCACTAATTGCACTTATGAAAAATCAGGTTGACTCTATGAGGAGCTTTAGCTCTGAAGACGGTGTCGCCCATTTTCTAAACTCATCTCTTACAAAGCCTGCCATTGCCAGGGTGAAAGATGATATTCTGAGTGGAAAAACACGTCTGCTCTATGTAGCGCCTGAATCTCTCACAAAACAAGACAACATTGACTTCCTTCAAAGGGTAAAAATTTCCTTTTATGCGGTTGACGAAGCACACTGTATTTCTGAGTGGGGACATGATTTTAGGCCAGAGTATCGTCGCATTCGTCCGATAATTAATGAAATTGGCCGGGCTCCAATTGTAGCTCTTACAGCTACAGCCACTCCTAAAGTGCAACACGATATTCAAAAGAATCTGGGAATGCTCGATGCACAGGTTTTTAAATCATCGTTTAATCGCCCTAATCTTTATTATGAAGTTAGACCAAAGGTCAACACGGAGAAGGAAATCATAAAGTTCATAAAGAACAACAATGGTAAATCAGGAATCATTTATTGCCTGAGCCGTAAGAAAGTGGAAGAATTGGCTCAAACATTAATTGTTAATGAGATAAAGGCTCTTCCATATCATGCAGGTATGGACTCTACAACCAGATCAGGCAATCAGGATAAATTCCTGATGGAGGAGGTTGATGTAATTGTTGCTACAATTGCCTTTGGAATGGGAATCGATAAACCGGATGTTCGATTTGTGATTCATTATGATATCCCAAAAAGTCTGGAAGGTTATTATCAGGAAACTGGTCGTTCCGGACGAGACGGTGGAGAAGGTAAATGCATTACTTTCTATACCTACAAGGATATTCAAAAGCTGGAGAAATTCATGCAGGGCAAACCGGTTGCAGAGCAGGAAATCGGACGACAACTGCTGCTTGAGACTGTTGCTTATGCGGAATCATCTGTTTGCAGAAGAAAGCTCCTGTTGCACTATTTTGGTGAACTGCACGAAGAGAACAATTGTGAATCCTGTGACAATTGCCTGAATCCCAAAACTCAAATTGAAGGCAAAGAGTTCATGATCCAGGGACTTGAAGCTATTCTCGCTGTTAAAGAAAAATTCAAGGCTGATCATATCTCAAATATCCTTTCAGGGAATCTTACTTCAGCTATTAAATCATACAGACACCATTCCATCGAAATATTTGGAACAGGTCGTGAAAAAGAAGTTAAATTCTGGAATGCCGTATTCAGGCAGTCAATGATAGCACGTTTTGTTGAAAAGGACATTGAAAATTACGGCCTTCTTAAACTTACTCCCAAAGGGCATGAATATCTGGCAAATCCGGGCTCTTTCATGCTCACCCAGGACCATGACTACGAGATAGCAGAGGAGAATGCAATGTCTCAGGGAGGAGGTACTAGTTCAGTTGATCCTCAGCTTCTTTCAATGATGAAAGAACTTCGTAAGAATATTGCTAAAAAGCTCAACCTTCCTCCTTTTGTCATTTTTCAGGATCCTTCTTTAGAGGAAATGGCAATACATTACCCGATTACAATGGACGAGCTTCAAAAAATTTCAGGAGTTGGTGCCGGCAAAGCAACTCGATATGGCAAAGAATTTCTGGAACTTATCAAGAATCATGTTGATGAAAATGAGATTGAACGTGCACAAGACATGGTGGTTAAGTCGGTTGTAAATAAATCTGGTTTGAAAGTTTTTATTATTCAGAGTATTGATCGAAAAATGCCTCTGGATGATATTGCCAATGCAAAGGGAATAGAAATGGTTGATCTGTTAAAAGAGATTGAATCTATTGTCAATTCAGGAACAAAACTTAATATTAACTACTATATCGATCAGGTGATTGATGAAGACAAACAGGATGATATCTTCGAGTATTTTCATGAAGAAGCAGAAACTGAATCTATCGATGATGCCCTAGAAGAATTGGGTGAAGAGTATTACTCTGAAGAAGATATCAGATTAATCCGTATTAAGTTCATCTCAGAGATAGGCAACTAGTTTGTCGGCTCGCTATTTACTTATGTTCCTGGCGAAACTGCTTTTGTTCCGCTATTCTGTAATCCAATATTAATTAATCTGTTGTTTATTTTAACTGCTTCAGCTTTCCATCTGCTTTTTCAATCATATCGGACAAACCTCGATTTCGCTGTTTAATGTTTCGCAAATTGGTCTGAATCATATTCTCTATTTCAATATTCTCATTTTAGAGCTCATCAATCTTCTGGTGAATCTCACTAATAGTACCTTCATATTTCTTCAAATAGTATAACTAATGTTAAAGAAATAGATGAAATATCGGAAATTCTGCATTCTTAACATTCAGGATCTATCTTCCTTTTAGTTTACATCGTAACTATCTTTCAGAAAATTTCCTATCCATTCTTTAGCAGCTTCTTATCGGACTTAACTTCCACCTGAATCACAGGCTGTGAATCATCCTTGTATTAGATGGTCGTATTTTCAACTGTAAAGATGGTCTGAGCTTCTGCCATTGTACATCATAATTGCTGCCAGAAGAAGTAATGTTGCTTTCCTAGATAATATAATTGGAAGTATTATTTTTTTATAAGCTTAAAGCTTGCTTTTAATGGATTCTTCAATTCATCCTGTCCTGAAAGAATCACAAAATACATTCCTGCTGCTTCATCTACTAAATTAATACTTTCTTTTTGATTGGTAAAAACTGACTTGTGAACCAATCTGCCAAAGAGATCATAAACCAAAATGTCACATTCAATCTCAATCATAGCATTTGCTTCAAAAAACGCAATGCCAGTGGTCGGATTCGGATAGACCATTAAACTAAGACCGGGAGACACCTCTTCCACCGCAAAATATACATTTGAAGCACCAGGTGTAGGTTCCGAAAGTTCTATACTAGGACCTGTTCCATTAGGAAATCTTCCTTCACTAATATCTGTTGATTGACCGGAGAAATCTATATAATCAACAATTTTCAGGGTTCCATTATCATTCCAGGAAAGAACTAACTCCTCTCCTCCGGAACTTAGTTTGAATGAAGCATGATCTTCTCCTTGCAAAGTATCTCCATCAGCCCAGTATAGTAGAAATTCACCCGCTTGTATATTTATCGGTGGCAAATTCCATTTATAGGGTGTATTCAACCTGTCAGACATATATTTATCACCTAAATAAACAGGTGAACTACCACCATTATAGATTTCAATCCAATCGTCATATTCACCGGAGTTATCGCTAATAGTATTATTATTCAAAGCCATAAACTCGTTAATAAACAATTCAATGCCTGCATTCTCAAAAACATTCAATGTTCGCATGCCGACATATGGTTCCCTGCTCATTTTACCTGTATTATCCCAGGCTTTCAAATAATATTTTACTGTTCCAGACTGAGTGGCCGGACCAAAAGTATTTGCGTAAACTCCATCTGAGGCATACATATCATTATGCAAACCATCATCAAAGATCTCGATGCTATCCCAATTGCCTGAATTAATCTGGAAAAACAACTTCGCAGATGCAACTGATATATCATCTTTAATTTCGGCATGAACATGCACTAACTGATTAATCCCTGGATGGTTACCTTCTACTTTTCTTATAACAGGCGATATGTTTGAAAGCTGAAGCTGGGACGTTGCTGCCCCGTTTCTGGCTTCAATATATGGCTTCAGTCCATAGGTGACATGATTGGTACTGAGAGCTTGTGAGTATGAATCAATGAAATCATCATAATCCCAGCCATAATCGTAACTGTGGTATTGATCATTTACAACATAAGGAGCAATATTGGATTTGAAATCGTCAATTTGAGGGAAATAAGTTAGCGTATTCGTAAAATGTGTGATCAATTCGCTGAAATAGAAATTGTATCTGGCAAAGTATTCAGGCACCTGTAAAATGCGCTCGGTTAGTGGCCGATACTCTGAATTATTCGACCAGTTGTTAATATCCCGCAAGGCCCAGTCAATGCCAAACCAGTCAATACCATAAGTATTATCCGGATCGTAAGGTATGAATTCGAATTGCCCACTTGCTGTGTTATTATAGAGGTAAAAATTGTTCTTGTTAACCGCATAGCAATCCCAGTGGCCGGTGTAAACCTCAACTGCCAGGTTCCGAAGATATCCGTCCACGTTAAAAATTGGTTCTAGTTCTTCAGGAAGATTGCTTATGGCTGTATTATTAATAACATTTATGAAATGAGCAAGGTCAGAATAATCGTCTGCAGCCGTATTTGTTTTAAGATTATAGGTGCGTCTGCCTCCCTGCTCAAATTTATAGCTATTAGGATTATTGTCAATGTAGTTTAGATCCGCCGGCCACAGACATTTGTAAAGATTACCATTGTTATTGCCAAATCGGTTTTGTACAAACTCTTCATCAATATGTTCTACATTAATGTAGAGTCCCTTATATTCATTATTGATGTACAGTTCAACATGATTTGCTCTGGATCCGGGTACTTCCATCTCTCTGTACAGGTCCCATGCCAGCTTTGATCTTATTATGCCCGGATCATTATGCTCTCCATTTACATTAAACTTTTCAACTCCTTCAAACTTTCCGTTTTCAAAGGAGTTGAATGCGATTTTAAATGACTTTTTTCCGGAAACCCGTGAAGTATTTCCACGAAGCCGCAAACCAATATTCTCTACAGAATCTACATTATCTGTTGTTGTAAAAATAAAAGTTGCAGGATATTCATGATTACTCCATTCGTTGCCTGGTTCTAAAATCAAAGCCAGCGAATCGCTATCAATAAGAATATCTATCCTGGGAACTTCATCATTTCTGAAAGCATATCCATCTTCAGGAGTAAGATTTTGAGCAGCTGTCGAAAATGAAATCAACAGAAAGGTAATTATGAAGGAGTATTGTAGAGCTTTCTGCATTGCGATTGATATTAATAATTCAAAGTAATAGAATATTTCAGGTCTCACCAACTAATTTTACAAATAGTGAATTCGCCATTCACAATGAATTCATTAATTTGCGAAAAAACAGATTATGAATCTTTCGGACCAATATTTTGAGCTAATAGCGAATGGTGGTTTCCAAACAGGGGAAGTTGCTATTGGAAACATTACCATGGGTTTCAAATGCAAGGTTCGTTTACAATCAATGACTACAACAAATACACAGGATATTAACTCAACAGTTGAGCAATGTAAGCGCATTTTTGATGCAGGTGCTGACTTAGTTCGAATAACCACCCCTGCCATTCGTGACGCAAAAATCTTAAGAGAAATTAAAGAATTGCTATTAGATGATGGATATAACAAGGCTCTGGTAGCCGATGTACATTACAATGCCAATGTTGCTGAAATGGCGGCCAAATATGTTGAAAAAGTAAGAATTAATCCTGGGAACTATACGGACAAAAATAGCCCGGCTAAGCTGGATTATTCTCGCGAAGAATATTTACAGGAATTATTGAAGATTGAAAACAGGATTAAACCTCTAATCAGTATCTGCAAAAAAAACGGCACTTGCATTCGAATCGGAACGAACCATGGCTCCCTTTCGAACCGTATTTTAAGTCGTTATGGTGATACACCTCTTGGCATGGTGGAATCAACCATGGAGTTTCTGAGAATCTTTCAAAAGGAGAGGTTTAATAATCTGGTTATTTCGCTAAAATCCAGCAATACACGGGTGATGGTCTATGCCAACCGACTTCTTGCAGCAACAATGAAAGAGGAAAACATGAACTATCCTATTCATCTGGGAGTCACAGAAGCAGGCGATGGAGAGGACGGAAGGTTAAAATCGGCCATTGGAATAGGAACACTTCTCGCCGATGGAATTGGTGACACAATTCGTGTTTCACTTACGGAAGATCCGGAAAAGGAAATACCTGTTGCCTCTAAAATCGCCAATTTTTTTAATGGGTATCAACCGGATATTTCACTAAAAAACCGATATGATCCTTTCGAATTCAACAAAAAGAAGTCGAACAGTGCAGGTAGAATTGGGGGAGATCAGTTTCCTGTTGTTGTTTTTAACAAAAAGGTTAAAGATGCTACGCTTCTTCCGGATTATGTCCTTTCCGATGGCTTAATGGAGGATTCCAACGAGAATATCCAATTTATTGAAAAGCAGGTGGAGCAAATCACAACTATTTGGGTGGAAGAGATTAAGCTCCTTAAGAATATCGTTCTAGTGCTGAGGTGTCCGGATAAATTCTGGTTTAATAAGATTAGTGAAGCTCTTTCTCTGCATTTGTCTAATGTTGATATCCCAATTCTATTGCGTCGCAACTATAATGAAACAAACTTAGAATCGCTACAGATAAAAGCTGCCTGTGACTTCGGCCCATTTTTAATTGACGGGAAGATTGATGGAATATTTATTACTAATTCCAATTCGCAAATCGCAAATCCGAAGCTCATCTCTCTTGCATTTGGGATCCTACAGGCAAGCAGGTCAAGAATTACTAAACCCGACTACATTTCATGTCCGGGCTGTGGACGTACTCTTTTCGATCTTCATAAAACCACATCGGAAATAAAGCAAATTACAGCTCATTTACAAGGTGTTAAAATTGGAATAATGGGCTGTATTGTCAATGGGCCAGGCGAAATGGCGGATGCTGACTTTGGCTATATCGGTTCCGGGCCCGGCAAAGTGTCGCTCTACAGACAAAAGGAAATGGTAAAGAAAAATGTACCTGAGACAGAAGCCGTTGCAGAATTGATTGATCTGATAAAACGATCCGGCAAGTGGAAAGAATAATGTTGCCTGTCCAAATTCGAACAAACTTTGTTCACTAACATACAGATTTTCAATAATTAAAAATCGTAAGAGTTGCTTAATTAACTTTGGATCATTTATTTAGATTTCGTGGCATGCTAAGTGCTCAACGCGACAACTTATTTTTATTGTTAACAATGGTTAAATAAGTCATAATTAGTGAAATGAATTGACTTTTAATTAATTTTGCAATCCCAATAGAAGAAACTATTATTTATAAATAAATTGAAATGAGAAAATTAAAGTTAGTTGTTTTATTACTCATTACAGGATTATACGCTGTAAACCTAAGCGCACAAGAGATTGATTCTCAGCTAAATGAGCCCTTACCAATTGATGAGAAAGTAAAGATTGGTACGCTGGAAAACGGACTTAAGTATTACATCCGTGAAAATGCACAACCTGAAAACAGAGTTGAGCTTACGCTGGTTGTGAATGCCGGATCTGTACTTGAAGATGATGATCAACAAGGATTTGCTCATATGCTTGAGCACATGGCATTTAATGGAACTAAAAATTTCGAAAAACATGAGATTATTAACTTCCTTGAATCAATCGGTATGAAATTCGGACCAGAAGTTAATGCTTACACCAGTTTTGACGAAACCGTTTATGGGATTAAAGTTCCTCTAGACAAGGAAGAATATCTTGACAAAGGATTATTGGTTCTGTTCGATTGGGCATCAGGAGTAGCTCTTGAAAGTGAAGAAATTGATAAGGAGCGGGGAGTGATTGAAGAAGAATGGAGAATGGGCCAGGGTGCTCAGGACAGACTTATGAGACAATACCTGCCGGTAATGCTTCACAATTCCAAATATGCAAACCGTTTACCAATTGGTAAAATGGAAGTGATCAGAGAAGGTTCACATGAGGCCCTGCGTCGCTTTTACAACGAATGGTATCGTCCGGATTTGATGGCGGTAATTGTTGTGGGTGATATTGATGTCAATAAAATTGAAAAGAAAATAATAGCACAATTCTCGAAGATTGAATCTAAGAATGATGTCCGTGAAAGGACTTACTTTGAGATACCTGATCATAATGACACCAAAGTTATCGTTGCCAAGGATAAAGAAGCACAAAGAACGATGGTTCAGCTTTATCACAAACATGATGCTCATACAATGAAAACGCATGAAGATTACAGACAATCAATCGTGCATCAGCTCTACAACTCGATGTTGAATAACCGCTTACAGGAATTAACATTAAAACCAGAACCACCTTTCATTTTTGGTTATTCTGCCTATGGCGGCTTTATAGGTCCTAAAGATTCTTACACTTCTATGGCCATGACTCAGAACAACCAAATCCAGGCTTCAGTAGAATCATTGGTTCTTGAGAACGAAAGAGTAAGGAAATTTGGATTTAATGAATCAGAACTCGAGCGTGAAAAGAAATCAATGCTTCGGGGTGTAGAAAAAATGTTCAACGAAAAGGACAAAGCTGAATCAGATGGATTTGTTCGTGAGTATACCCGTAACTTCTTAAAGCCTCACGATCCAATTCCTGGAATTGAGTATGAGTATGAGCTTTACAAAAAATACCTGCCTAGTATAAAGATTGATGAACTTAATCTTCTTGCCGACAAGTGGATTAGGGATGAGAATCGTGTTTTAGTTCTTATGGCCCCTGATAAAGAAGGAGTTGTTCTTCCAAATGAAGATGAGCTGAGATCTATACTGGAAGGTATCAATACTGAAGAACTTGAAGAATATAAAGACCAGACCAGCGATAAAGATTTGATGTCTAAGTTACCAACTCCTGGTAAAGTAATTAAGAAGAAGAAAAATAAGAAACTTGCCTACGAAACCTGGAAACTGAATAATGGCATTGAGGTATTAGTTAAGCCAACTACTTTCAAGGATGATGAAATCTTATTCCGTGCTTTCAGTCCCGGTGGATGGTCAGTTTATGACTTAGCAGATGATATTTCTGCCTCAATAGCAGCTGAAATCATGAGCGAAAGTGGTATTGGTGACTTCAATAGAATTGAACTCGACAAATACCTGTCAGATAAAATGGTTCGCGTATCACCATATATTAGTGAGCTTTCAGAAGGATTATCAGGAAGTACATCTCCTAAAGATCTGGAAACAATGTTACAATTGGTTAACCTTCATTTTACCAAACCACGTAAAGATGAGGATGCGTTTAACTCATACATTAATCGTATGCGAGGGGTTCTTGAAAATCAGGATGCAAGCCCTGAAAATGCATTCCGTGACTCCATTGGTATTATCATGTCAGGAAATCATCCTCGTAAAAAACCACTGACCACTGACAGACTTACCGAAGCAGAATTTGAAAGAGTTACCTATGTTTACAGACAAAGATATTCTGATCCTTCAAACTTTACTTTTGTATTTGTAGGTAACATCGACAAGAAAACATTCAAACCGATGATAGAGCAGTACTTAGGTGGTTTACCTACAGTTAAACGCGATGAGAACTGGAAAGACATCGGTGTTGAAAAGCCCAATGGACAAGTTGAGAAAATTGTGCGCAAAGGAACCGAACCTAAGAGTGTAGTGTACTTAAACTATCATAATAAGTTTAATTATACCTGGGAAGAGAGAATGAACCTGGATCTGGTTTGTAAGATTCTTACAACTAAGCTGCTGGAGTCAATTCGTGAAGATGAAAGTGGCGTATATTCCATCGGTGCTTATCCAAGAATGGATCTTTATCCTGAGAAAGAATTTGAAGTGATCGTGAGCTTTGGCTGTTCTCCTGATAACGTTGACAAATTAATTGACGGTGTTCAGAAAGAAATTAAAGGATTGGTTAAGGAAGGTCCAAGTGTTGATGAACTCGCGAAAGCGGTTCAGAAAAAATTACGTGAAAGAGAAACCGGAAAAGAGAGAAACCGTTATTGGTTGAACAAATTATACAACGATAGGTGGAATGGTGACGATCCCGCCCTCTTCTTTGCTTATGAGAAGTATCTGGAGGATCTTACACCTGAAAAGATCAAATTGGCAGCTGCAAAATTCCTTGCACATCAAAATCGTGTTAAGGTTGTTTTAATGCCTGAATAAAAGATACAACCGCAAAAAAAAGGAGGTAATTTACCTCCTTTTTTTTGCTCAATTTCAGAATTTGGAACCTGTTCAAATCTTCTGATCCAGTCTTTTCTAATAAAAGATCTAAGTTCGAAAGTTATCGCAAACGTTTGTATTAAGGTTTCCAAATCCCCTACACTAATCCTTCTTAACAACCTAATAATCAATACTTTTGTATGTGTTGTTTTCTAAATTTTATTATCTTTGTACCAAACATAACTTAAGTTAGAATGAAAAAAAGATTATTTACTTTAGCTATTCTGTCCCTAATTGTTTTTACATCAGGCAATTTGTTCGCACAATTAGTTAGCACTAATCCCTCTGTACCTTTTGATAATCAAAGTGTGATTGTTACGTTTAATGCCGCCGAAGGCAACGCTGGTCTTGCCGGATACACAGGTGATGTTTATGCACATACCGGAGTAATTACGGATCAAAGTACCACACCTAGCGACTGGAAACATGTGTTGACCGGGTGGGGACAAAACTCACCGGAGACAAAACTCACCTCACTTGGTAATAATATGTATGAGCTGTCAATTGGACCAAGCATACGGGATTATTATAATGTTCCTTCCAACGAAACGATTTTGCAAATGGCCTTTGTTTTTAGAAGTGAAGCTACTGTTGGAGGAGACTGGCTTGTTGGGAAAACGACTACAGGAGGAGATATTTTTGTGGATGTTTATCAACAAGGATTGAATGTTGCAATTATACAACCTGCAGGAAATGGACTGATCGTAGAATTAACCGACGACATTGAGATTGAGGTCGCCGGTAGTTTGGCTGATTCAATAGCGCTATACCTGGATAATTCGCAGTTAAGTCTGGTTGCAGGAAACCAACTGGATTACACATATACCGCTAACACTTACGGCAAGCACATAGTCAAAGCAATAGCTTGGGATAACATAGATCAGGTAGTTGATTCTTTTTATTTTTATGTGCGACCAGAACCAACCATCCAGGATATGCCAGCAGGCATGCAGCATGGAATAAACTACATCAATGGCACAACCGTCCTGCTGAGCTTATATGCTCCTGAAAAGCAATTTGCTTTTGCCATAGGGAGTTTCAGTAATTGGGAGGTAGATGACTCCAATTATATGAACAGATCTACGGATGGTAAAACCTACTGGGTTCAGCTGGAAAACCTGGTCCCCGGTCAGGAATATCTTTATCAGTATACAGATGGTGAGGGAAAAGTAGCAGACCCATATGCTGAAAAAATAAGCGATCCATGGAACGACCATTATATTCCCAACACTACCTACCCGAATTTGATCGATTATCCAACTGGAATGACCGATTACATTGCAAGTGTTTTCCAGACAAATCAACCAGAATATACCTGGACTAATAACACATGGAATCGTCCTGACAAGGAAGACCTGGTCGTATACGAGCTGCTAATCAGAGACTTCACGTCCGAGTCAAATGTTCAAAAGTTGATAGATACCCTTAATTATCTCGAGTTTTTAGGGATTAATGCAATTGAGTTGATGCCTGTGAATGAGTTTGAAGGTAACCTAAGCTGGGGCTATAATCCTGACTTTTACTTTGCATTTGACAAGTATTATGGACCAAAAAATGAGTATAAAAGATTCATTGACACATGTCACTCTAGAGGGATTGCTGTGATTATGGATATGGCTTTAAATCATTCCTTTGGTTTATGTCCACTTGTACAGATGTACTGGGATGCTGCCAATAATCAGCCAGCTGCCAATAACCCATGGTTCAATCAACAAGCGACACATGATTACAACGTGGGGTTCGACTTTAATCACGAAAGTCAGGATACCAAAAACTTTTTCAAACGAGTTGTTAAATTCTGGATTGAAGAGTACAAAATTGATGGTTACCGCTTCGATTTGTCAAAAGGTTACACCCAAAACTACACGGTAGGAAATGTTGGTGCCTGGGGTAATTACGATGCTAGTCGTGTAAATATTTGGAAAAGTTACGCAGATTATATCTGGGGAATTGATAATGAATCGTATGTGATTCTGGAGCACTTCGCTGATAACAATGAAGAAAAAGAACTGGCCAATTATGGTATGATGTTCTGGGGTAATCTGAATCATAATTACAATGAAGCAACCATGGGATGGACAGGAAACGACATATCATGGGGATCATATACCAACAGGGGATGGAACAACCCACATCTGATTACCTACATGGAAAGTCATGATGAAGAACGTTTGATGTACAAAAATCTTGAATATGGGAACAGCAGCGGTTCTTATAATGTAAAAGACCTGTCGACTGCATTGGCTCGCTGCGAATTGGCGGCTAACTTTTTCTTTCCTATTCCCGGTCCTAAAATGATCTGGCAGTTCGGAGAATTGGGTTATGATGTTACTATCGATTACAATGGTAGAACAGGACCTAAACCATTAAAGTGGTTCTATTATGACGATCTGGACAGAAACAAACTATTTAACGTGTACCGTGCACTCATCGAGCTTAAGAATACAGAGCCTGCTTTTTCTACCAACAACTTTTCTCTTGCTGTTGGTAATTACTTCAAGCGAATCAATCTGTATCATGCAAGTATGAATGTAGTTGTTCTTGGAAACTTTGATGTTGTCGGAGGTAATATGGATCCAAACTTCCCGGTTACCGGTAAATGGTATGAATTCTATTCCGGTGATTCCATTACTGTTTCTGATTTACATGCCAATATTTATCTTGATGCCGGAGAATACAAATTGTATACAACCAAGAAGTTTGAAATCCCGGAAATGGTTACTGCCGAAGTTGCTTCGATACTGGGAAATCCTAATCAGAGTCTGGTTTATCCGAATCCGTCATCCAACAACTTTACAATTGTTTTCAATGGAAGTGTTAAGGAGAAGACTAGCATTGAAATTTACAACTCATTTGGACAAATGCTTAATAAGTTTGATGTTGAAACCGGTAAGAATTCTGTAATCTGGAATGCAGATGATTTCTATGGTACAAGGGTTCCATCCGGAATGTATTTTTGTAATATTCATAGAGGAGAGCATCTTGAAACGATTAAGCTGATCAGGCAATAGAAACTAAAAACAGAATAAAAAAGGGCAGCTTGATAACAAGCTGCCCTTTTTTATTCATTCTTTTAATCGCTAATTCATATTTTGGCTTCCTTGAAATGATTTGTACCTTGGTGCCCCTGAATTAATTGATAAGAGTTTGTTAATAGTGAACTTACCCGGAACAAATCTGATCTTACCGTGTTCGTGATACACATAGAACGTTAAATAATGAAAGTGAATTGATTGTATTTTATTATACATAAATGATATTTCAACTAGCAGATAAAATAACGCAACCACATAATCTAAAAAATAGAATGAGAGATTCATTAAACTTTAAAACAGCTGGCTTATTATTCAGTTTGTTAATACTTTGTTTTGGAACATTTTCCCAGTCGGGAATAAATTATGACATCCATTTCAAAAAGGGAACCATCCAGTTTGAAGAGAATATTAACACTTTCAAATTTTCATCATTAGAATCAAGTTTATTCGAGGGTGATTATTATGCATTCATGCAGTTCTATCAAATTCCAGGACGCGCGGAAAGGAGTAATCTTGAAAGTATGGGTATTCAGTTGCAGGAGTACATTCCCAACAATGTCTACCTTGTATCTATTCCTATGGAACTGAATCGGAATAATCTTATGGATTTCAATATCAGATCCATTACAGCACTTGAGCTGGAAGATAAAGTAGATCAGCGCCTGTTGGAGAGGCCCTTCCCGAATTGGGTTTGGCATGGTGACGAAATTCGTGTAATTGCACAGTATTGTTCAAATCTGGATATGGCTACCATAGAATCAGAACTTGAAAATGCCAACTTATCACTGGTGTCTGAAATGCATCATGTGAACATGGTGATTCTTCAAATAGATGCTGATGATATTGAGGAAATTGCCATGCTTCCATTTCTGAGACATCTGGACTTTGAAAGTCAACCGGGTAAGGCTGAATCTGACGATGGCAGAAACCTTCACCGGAGCAATATGATTCACTCAGACTACCATAGTGGATTACAATATGACGGAACGGGTGTAAGTGCAGCCATCAATGATGATGGATTTGTCGGACCTCATATTGACTTTAAAGGCAGGGAAGAACAGAGCGATGTAATCAACGATATGACAGGAACTCATGGTGACATGACAGTCGGAATTGTTGGCTCTGCCGGAAATTTGGATCCTAATATGAGAGGAATGGCTCCTGCTGCTTTTCTGTGGGTGCGTCAATACAATCAAAATATGCCAAATACAGAAACACTCCATCAGACCGAAAATGTAATGGTGTTTTCCACCTCCTACAGCAACGGTTGCAATGCAGGATATACATCAACAACGGCCCTTGTCGATGAGGAGATTTATGATAATCCATCATTGATGCAGGTTTTTTCTGCTGGAAATAGCAACAACAATGATTGCAACTATGGAGCTGGTAATCAATGGGGTAATATTACCGGAGGTCATAAGATGGGTAAAAACGTGATGGCAACAGCTAATTTGTACAGCGATGATTTGCTGGCATCAAGTAGTAGTCGTGGTCCTGCCTCAGATGGTAGAATCAAGCCGGATATTGCGGCTCATGGTCAGGGTCAGTGGTCTAATTCACCCAACTATTCCTATGCCGAAGGTGGTGGTACATCTGCTGCTGCACCTGGTATAGCCGGAGTTTTTACTCAGCTGCATCATGCCTACCGGGATTTAAACAACGGAGCAGATGCTCCATCTGCATTATTGAAAGCAAGTATCATGAATACTGCGTATGACCTGGGTAATCCGGGACCTGATTTTAAATTCGGTTGGGGTAAGATAAATGCGCATAAAGCCTATCAGACTTTTGCATTGAATCACTATTTCACGGATACGATTTCCAACGCAGGAATTGATATTCATGAACTGTTCATCCCCAATGGAGTGCAGGAAGCAAGAATAATGGTTTACTGGCACGACGTTGAAGCTTCAAGCAGCTCAACATTTGCTCTGGTTAACAACCTGGATATGAAAATAACAGACCTGGCGAGTGACATTCACCTTCCGCTTATTCTTGATCATACACCCAACGCCATTACATTAGACAACAACGCTGTTCCTGGTGTTGATAGCATTAATAATGTAGAACAGGTTCGACTGGCTAATCCTTCTTCAGGTAATCATCAAATCAAAATATATGGTACTACGGTAGCTCAGGGACCAGTGGAATATTTCATAGTCTATGAGTTTCTTTACAACAATATAACTGTTACTTATCCAAATGGTGGAGAAGGATTGGTTCCGGGATCTTCTGACAGAATACACTGGGATGCTTATGGTGATGCTGGTATTTTTACTTTAGAATACACTCTGGATAGTGGAACAACATGGACAACAATAGTGGACAGTCTATCCGGTGATTCCAGATTCTTCGATTATCAACTTCCAAATACCGTTTCCAAGGCAAAAATAAGAATTAGCAGAGGACTTGTCAGCGACGAAAGTGATGAGTTTTTCTCAATTATTCAAATTCCGGAAAACATTAGTGTTACCGCGATTTGCTCTGCTACAAGTTCAATAAAACTAACATGGGATAGTGTTCCTCAGGCTGTTGCCTATGATGTATTTCATTTGGGAACTATGTTTATGGACTCGGCAGTTACCAGCACTTCATTGATTGCTGAGGTAAACGTACCAAATGTTGCTGATGAAAATTGGTTCAGCGTTCGTGCCCGTGGCCCGAATGGAGAAGTTGGAGAAAGAGCCATTGCAGTTCTGGCAGATGGATCGGGATGTATGCTTGATTGTGTATCAGAGAATGATGCTGGTGTTGAAGAACTGATTTCGCCTGCTAAATTCCTTGAATCATGTACAGGAAACACACATGATGTTTCAGTAGAGTTGGTTAATATTGGCCCTAATACACAAACAGGATTTCAAATTAGCTATCAATTTAATGCCAGTGCAACTGTCACTGAAACATATACCGGTAGTCTGACAGGTGGTGGTTCTCAAACCTACACCTTCTCAACTCAGGTTAGCTTTACTAATTCTGGTATTCATACCCTTAAAATATGGACCAATCTGTTAAATGATGGAGCGAACTGTAACGATACTCTATTTGAAGAAATACAATACTACGATCCGCTGGCAGTATTTCCTTATGTAGAGGATTTCTCAGGTTCCTTCCCTCCATTACAAATCAATATTATTAATGCAGATGGCAGTATTACCTGGAATGATGCAATTGTTAATGGTGCAAATGGCTTACCTACTAAATGTGCCATGATTAATAATTATGCATATAACAGCGTTGGTTCAGAAGATATCATTGAAACAATCCTATTCGATTTAACAAGCAGTCCTTCAGCCGAACTCAAGTTTGATGTTGCTCATGCACCATACAGCTCTTCCTATACGGATGGTTTACGCGTTGATATTTCAAGTGATTGTGGCCTCACTTATACCCAGGCATACTTTAAGGAAGGTAGCACACTGGGTACTGTCTCGTACAATACTTCAGAGTGGTCACCTGGCTCTTCTAATGATTGGCGGGAAGAAACAGTTGATCTTTCAATATTCATTGGATCCAATATAAAAGTTCAATTTGTAAGTATTACCGGATACGGGAATAATTTATATTTAGATAACATCAATATTGAATCTGTTAATCAGGCTCCTAGCAGCAACTTTGAAGCAGATGTCCTCAACTCCTGTGATGGGATTATTCAGTTCTCCGATCTTTCCATCAATAGTCCGCAAAGCTGGTTATGGCAGTTTGGAGATGGCGGCACATCGAATGACCAAAACCCCTTATACAATTATACAAGCGAAGGAACCTTTGATATTACCCTCATTACATCCAATCCATTAGGAAGCGATACCGTGATGATCCCGGGATATATTACCATAGATTTTCCTGATGCACCTGTGGTTGATGATGCAATAGCATGTTTTGGTAATCCATTAGAAATGATTGCCACAGGAGCTCTTGATGAAATAAGATGGTATGAAGGGAATATTTTGATGCATACGAACGATACGATTATGACACCTCAAATTTCAGCCGATCTCCTCTATCAGGTTGAAAATGTTGTTCTGGAACCATCCCAATATGTTGGCCCACAAGACAACAGTATCGGAGCTGGTGGAATTCACAGTTCATCGTTTACCGGCACAATCAACTTTATAGCTGAACGTGAACTTTATATTCTTTCAGCCTGGGTTGAGGTACAGACTGCCGGAGACAGAACTTTTACCATTTGGGATGACATCAATGGTAGCGGAAATATGGTAAGTGAAGTTGTGGTAAATATTCCGGCCGGGACGGGTAGAATTGATCTGAATCTGCATGTACCGTCGGCAGGAACCTACAGTCTGGGTGGATCGAATGTGAACATGTACCGAAACAGCTCCGGAGCAATTTATCCATATATCCTTCCGGATATGATCACTCTTACCGGATCTTCGGCAAACTCCGGTGGTAATTATTACTATTACCTTTACGATCTTGAAGTGCAGAAGTCGCCATGTACGAGTCCTCCTGTTGATGTTTTAGTCAGGTATGTTGAACCAGCATTTAACTACAGCTTAAATACCAGTATTGTTTCACTTACCGACAATTCTGTCGGAGCAACGAGTTGGAGCTGGGACTTTGGAGATGGACAAACTTCAACAGATCAAAACCCGGTTGTTGAATATACTGCAACGGGTAACTATACTATAACACTTACTGTAGATGGAGCATGTAGCTTCTCGCAGGATGTCCAGATTCAACAACTTGGAAACCCAGAATTAAATAACAAGGAGATTGTAACAATAGCACCAAATCCAAGCTCCGGCAAAACAACACTCTTGTTTGATCATGGCCTAAATAATGCTACTATTCAGATTTTAAGTGTTGATGGAAAAATACTCCGAACCATCAGATTTGAAGATCA
>Ga0233443_1000453_pt1 | contig 45316 bp, 41 predicted proteins | sample SI_123_September_2_FD_182784 | JGI IMG/M metagenome (GOLD analysis project Ga0233443, IMG submission 182784) | Seawater microbial communities from Saanich Inlet, British Columbia, Canada - SI_123_September2016_200_MG | ecosystem: Environmental > Aquatic > Marine > Inlet | place: Canada: British...
TGCTCTCCTAACGGTGTGGATAAGGCCTTGCCAAGTAATTGCTGCATATTTTGAGACTTTCTTTGGTCGGAGAATCTCAAAGTATGAATCACTTCAGGGCTTTATCCTATTAAGTCGGGTACTGTGAGGTCAGGGGCAAAAATTACTTTGAGTCTGAAGTATTCTCATAAACAAGTATCTTCACAACCAAATTCGTGAAACAATTTTGCCATAAATATAAAAACTTCCAGAAACCTTAGGGGGAGAATTACATGAGACAACTACTCGGCGCTCTCACTGTATCCGTGGCTTTGGCCGCGACAGCAGTGCTCGCGACAGGAAGCCCGGCCCAGGCCGCCAGCCGTAACGATGTGCTGGTTATTGGTATGGCCACAAGTGACCTGATCAGCCTCGATCCGGCGAAGGCCTTTGAATTTGCCGGAATCGGTGTCAATTCCCAAACTTATGACCGGTTGCTTGATTTTGCGCCCGGCAAATATGATGTACCAGGACCTTCATTGGCGACGTCATGGTCAGTTTCCGCTGATGGCAAGACCTGGACATTCAAACTGCGCACAGACGCAAAGTTTCACAGTGGTAACGCTGTCACAGCCGCCGATGTCGTTTATTCACTTGGTCGCGTGGTCACTTTGAAAGAAACACCTTCTTTCATTTTAACCCAGTTTGGTATCACACCAGACAGCATGAAAGCTGTTGACGACCACACTGTTCAGATCACCCTCGACAAAAAATATGCCGGCGGTATTTTTCTGGCCTGTTTGGCGTCCGGTGTCACAGGCATTGTTGATTCCAAGGTTGTACAAGGCCACGCCAAGAAGACTGACAAACACCCCAAGGGTGATATGGGTCTGACCTGGTTGAGCACAAATGAAGCCGGTTCCGGTTCTTTCATTATGCGTAAGTGGGCCAAGAATGACCGTGTCATTCTGGATGCTTTCTCAGGTCACTGGGGCAACGTACCCAAGCTGAAGCGTGTTGTTGTCAAAGAAATCAACGAAGCCACCAGCCGTCGTTTGCAGGTCGAAAAAGGTGATATTGATATTGCCTGGGAATTGTTCCCGGATCAGGTCAAAGCCTTGCAAAGCAGTTCAGAATTGCACATCGACAAATTCCCGGCGACGACGATCTATTATGTCGGCATGAACGTCACCAAGGGTCCGCTGAAGAATGCCAAGGTGCGTCAGGCCATTCGTTATGCCGTGGATTATGACGGCATCATCAACCACGTCATGGGCGGTGCTGCCAAGGCTATCAACACCTTTATTCCTGAAGGTTTTGCAGGCTACAACCCAAAAATCCACTTCACGCAGGATATTGCCAAAGCCAAGGCCCTGATGGCCGAAGCCGGTTTCCCGAACGGGTTTGAGACCACCATTAATACCGGTGATCAAACCCCGAACCCTGAACTATCTCAGGTTCTGCAGGCATCTTTGGCCAAAATCGGTATCAAGCTGAAGATCAACAAGATGATCTCGTCACAATTGTGGCCTGACTATCGCAAGCAAAACCATGACATCATCATGGCGCGCTGGGGTCCGGACTATAACGATCCGCACACCAACGCCCAGCCATTTGCTGATCACACTGTGAAGCAACTGTCATGGCGTAATGCGTATTACAATGACACCACTGCCGGCCTGATCGATCAAGCCAGCCGAGAAATGGACCAAACAAAGCGTATGGCGTTGTATAATAAAGCCAACGACATCATCCAGCAGGATGGTCCATATATCTTCCTGTTTCAGCCACTGTATCAGTATGGCGTACGGAACAATGTGAAAGGCTTCTTGCCACCACCGACATTTGATCTGTGGAAGCTCTATACCGTGAGCAAAGGCTGATTTAGCCAAAAACAGGCGCCGGTCCCGCAAGGATCGGCGCCATTTTTTTAAAGATATTCACAATTATTTATGGGTAATTACATACTCAAGCGCCTGGTCTCCCTGTGCATAACCGTTGCAGGGATAGCGATCGTGACTTTTTTCCTCTCACTGATCGTGCCCCTTGATCCCCTGGCCGCCATTGCCGGACCACAAGCCGACCCGGAAACGGTTGAACGTCTGCGCGCCCTTTATGGCTTTGATCAGCCCTTACATGTGCAGTTCTATCGTTATATAGAACGCTTGGCCCATTTTGATTTGGGCATGTCTTTCCAGACGGGGCGTCCTGTCCTTGATGACATTCTATATTTTTTCCCGGCCACGTTTGAGCTGGCCTCTATTGCCATGATTATCGCTATTGTGTTTGGCATTCCCCTTGGTGTGATTTCGGCGGTAAAGCGCAATTCCTTCCTCGATCAGGCTGCACGTGTCATCAGTTTAATCGGTGTGTCCATGCCGGTTTTCTGGCTGGGTCTGGTCTTGTTGCTGATCTTCTATTTCAAGCTGGATTGGCTGCCGGAACCAGGTCGTCTGGATATCATGCTGATCGAACCACCCCGCATTACCGGCATGTTGTTGATCGACAGTGCCATTGCTGGCGACGGGGAAGTTTTTTGGGACGCGTTTATGCATTCCATCATGCCGGCAACAGTGCTGGGCCTTTTTGGTCTGGCAGGCATCGCCCGGATTGCCAGATCATCCATGCTGGACGTCTTGTCCCAGGAATATGTCAAGACGGCCCGCATCAAGGGTCTGTCTGAATTCTGGGTGATTGCGCGCCATGCCTTCCCCAATGCCCTGGTGCCCACAGTGACCATGATCGGCCTGACCTATGGTGGTTTGCTGGAAGGGGCGGTGCTGACGGAAACCATCTTCTCGTGGCCGGGCCTGGGTCGTTATCTGACAGTGGCCTTTTTAACCCTGGACCTGAACGCCATTGTTGGCGGCACCATGTTGGTCGCCATCAGTTACAGCCTGGTCAACCTTCTGGTCGATCTTTTGTATGCCTATCTCAATCCCAAAATCACCCTGGCCCAAGGAGATGAGTAAGATGGAGATGAGTAACCGATATGTCTGATACCACACGCGAAGATGCCCTGAAGCCCGAGGTCGTGCGCCAGATGCGCAGCGAAGCCCGCAAGCGCTATTTTCAGGACAGCTATACTTTGTGGAAGCGCAATCCCATCACCATGGTCGGCACAATTGTTATCGCCTTGCTGATCCTGATTGCCTTCATTGCACCTCTGTTGGCGACCCATGATCCCTTTAACCAGGTTCTGGCGGACCGCTTGCACGCGCCCTCGGCGGCGCATTGGTTTGGCACCGACAATCTGGGTCGGGATATCTATTCCCGGGTCGTCCACGGCTCTCGCCTGACATTGATGATTGCCATTCTGGTCGCTGTGATCAGCGGCCCTATCGGATTGGTCGTCGGCGTCCTGTCCGGTTATCTCGGCGGCTGGGTTGACGAAGTATTGATGCGGATATCCGACGTCTTTCTGGCCTTCCCCAAGCTTATTCTGGCTGTGGCTTTTGCCGCGGCCCTGGGCGCCGGTCTGGAAAATGCCATCATCGCCATATCGATCGCCAACTGGCCCGGTTATGCCCGTATGGTCCGGGCGGAAACGCTGGCGGTTCGCAACAGCGATTACATCCAGGCCATACGGGTGCTGGGCGCCGGGCGTTTGCGCATCATGATCGGCCACATTACGCCCATGTGCATGTCAACTTTGATCGTGCGTGTCAGCTTTGACATGGGTGCGATTATCCTGATCGCGGCGGGCCTTGGATTTCTGGGTCTGGGCGCGCAACCACCCTCGCCGGAATGGGGCCTGATGGTCTCCGATGGTCGTGATTATCTGGTTGATCAATGGTGGGTATCCACCTTGCCCGGCATCGCCATTTTGATTGTTGTGCTGGGCTTTAACCTGATCGGCGATGGTATCCGGGATATCCTTGATCCCCATCAGAGGCAAAGCTGATGAACGGTTCAATGAATCAAAGGCCTTTGCTGGAAGTCGATGATCTGGCGGTGCGTTTTTACACCCTGCGCGGCACCGTGCATGCCCTGGAGGATGTATCCTTCAAATTGGGCCAGGGCGAAAGCGTTGGTTTGGTGGGCGAAACCGGTTGCGGTAAATCACTGACGGCGCGCGCCATTCTGCGTATTATATCGCCACCCGGAAAAATCATTCGCGGTCACATCCGCTTCGAAGATAAACAATTGCTGGAGCTCAGTGAAAAGGAAATCCGCGATATTCGTGGCAACCAGATTTCCATGATCATGCAGGAGCCCAAAATGTCCCTGAACCCCTCCATGCGGGTGGGCAAACAGGTGGCAGAAACCCTGATGATCCATGACCGGTCTCTGGGCAAACGGGCGGCCATGGCTCAGGCTCTGGATATGTTGAATGCCGTCTCCATCCCCGATCCGGGGCATATGTCCAAGCGCTTTCCGCACGAATTGTCCGGTGGTATGGCCCAGCGCATCATGATTGCCATGATGCTGGTGACGCGCCCGAAACTGTTGATCGCGGACGAGCCCACATCAGCCCTGGATGTAACCATTCAGGCCCAGATCATTGACCTGATCAATGGCCTGATTGAAGACATTGGATCCTCGGTCCTGATGATCAGCCATGATCTTGGCGTGGTAGCTGAAACCTGTGATCGGGTAATCGTTATGTATGCGGGCAGTGTGGCCGAAAGTGGTCTGGTGGAGGAGGTGATGGAAAATCCGCAACATCCCTACACCCAGGGCCTGCTGCGCACCTTGCCCGACGCCATTGATCCAGGCCAGCCGCTTTATTCCATCAAGGGCACGGTGCCGAATTTGCTGGAGGAACCGCTTGGCTGTCGCTTTGCCCCGCGTTGTCCGCAAGCCATGGATCGCTGTTTCCGCCAAAAACCGCCGGTTTTTGACGTCGGTCCCGGCCACCAGGTCGCCTGCTTCCTGCACGAGACATCCTCACCACAAGCCAGCGCTTCAAGTGGGCCCAGTGCTGGACTTGAGGTTTGAACGCCATGCTGGATCAAACGCAGCCATTGTTGGACATTCGCGATCTGCACGTCACGTTTGCCTTGCGCAGTGGCCTGTTAATGCGCACCCATGCCACGGTGCATGCCGTCAACGGTGTCAGCATCAGCGCCAGGCGCGGCGAAGTTCTGGGCCTGGTTGGCGAATCGGGCTGTGGCAAAACCACGTTGGGCCGCGCCGTTGTCGGCCTTACGCCGACCAGTGGTGGTAGTATTAAATTTGATGGCCTGGAACTGGCGGGTAAAGACCGCGACGACGTAGACGGCCTTGCCAAAAAGATCCAGTTGATCTTTCAGGATCCTTATTCCTCGCTGCATCCTCGCAAAATGGTGCGGGACCTGGTGGGGGAAGCCTTGGTGATAAACGGTATCGCCAAGGGCGCAGAAGCCGATCGTTTAACCCTTTCCATGCTTCAGCGTGTGGGCTTAGGCGTGGAACACCTCTATCGCTTTCCCCATGAATTTTCAGGCGGCCAGCGCCAACGCATCGCCCTGGCCCGGGCTTTGGTGTTGCACCCGGAACTGATCATCCTCGATGAACCTACATCGGCGCTTGATGTCTCTGTGCAGGCGCAAACCCTGAATCTGCTGAAGGAATTAAAAACCGAACTGGGCCTGACTTACCTGTTTATTTCCCACGATCTCGGTGTGGTGCGGTATATGAGCGACCGTATCGCCGTGATGTATCTGGGTAACATTGTTGAAACCGGCCCCACGCAAAGTGTCTTTGATCAGCCGCAACATCCCTATACAGGGTCTTTGTTGGCGGCCTTGCCATCCATTCATGCCGACCAGCGCAAAACCCGCGTCGTGCTGGAGGGCGATCCGCCGACCCCCATTGATCCACCTCCTGGCTGCCCCTTCGCCGGACGCTGTCCAAAGGTTCAACCCCTGTGCCGGGAACAGAATCCGGTACTAAAGGGCCATGGCACTGATACTTTGCATCAGACAGCCTGTCACGACCCTGACATCTGATTCTGTCTCGAAGGATTATCTCTATGGAACTTTATGAAAACGCCCTCGTTTGGGACGATCACGCCGGTTTTGAATCCAAGCCCGAAGCCAACCTTGATCAACTGGAAGCGTGGCGCAAAGCGGGCGTAAACTATCTTTCTGTAAATGCTGGTTACGATGTTCGGCCCTGGGATAATACGGTCAAAACCCTGGCTTCCTTCCATCGTCAACTGGCAGGCATGACCGATAAATATGTCATCGTCAAAACGGTTGAGGATATCGCTAACGCCAAGGCGGCAGGCAAGCTTGCCGTAACCTTTGATATTGAAGGCATGGAATCGCTGAACGACAGCCTTGATATGGTCTCCATGTATTATGACCTGGGCGTTAAACACATGTTGTTTGCCTATAACCTGAACAACAAGGCCGGGGGTGGTTGTCATGATACAGACATCGGCCTGTCCACCTTTGGCCGCAATGTGGTGGAAGAAATGAACCGGGTAGGCATGGTCGTTGACTGTTCTCACAGTGGCTATCGCACGACCATGGAAGCCATGGAAATTTCAAAGGACCCGGTGGTTTTTTCCCATTCCAATCCACGTGCCCTGGTCGATCAGGGACGCAATATTCTGGATGAACAAATCAAGGCCTGCGCTGCAACCGGCGGAGTTATTGGCATTAATGGCGTACAATTGTTTCTGGGCGGCACCACCACCGTCGAAGCCTTCGTTGACCATGTGATCTATACCGTCGAACTGGTTGGTGCCCAACATGTGGGGATGGGCCTTGATTACTTCGAGGGAGAGGACGAAATATCCGGTTTGACGTCCAGAAACCCGGCCTTCTGGCCCAAAAGTGAAGGCTATGTTGGCGATATCGGCTGCATGGGCCTGGATGTTTTGCCACGGGCAACAGAGCTGATGTTGGAACGGGGTTTAAGTGAAGAAGACGTCATCGGCATTCTGGGTGGCAATTTCCTCTCCGTGGCTGAACGTGTCTGGAAATAGTCGACAAGCCTATCTTTTCAGCCGGTCAGCGATTGAAAGGATACGATGCATTTCACGCAACACCGGTTTTTCGATCAGTCTTCCGTCAACGACCACCAGGCCAGTGTCAGCTTCCCGGAAAGCTTCAATGATACGCCTTGCATGGGTGATGGCGGCGTCGTCCGGGGTGAAGACATTGTTCAGAATTCCGATTTGTTTTGGATGAACAGAGCCTTTTCCACTGAAACCCAGATCACGTGAACGCGCCGCTTCTACTTTCATGCCCTCTGGATCGTCAAGATCAAGCCAGGGCACATCCAATACATCCAGACCGGCACTGGCTGCGGCATGGACAATCCGTGAGCGGGCATAAAGCAATGGCTCCCAGGCATTTGTGCAGCGCAATTCCGCAGCCATATCGACCCCGCCAAAGAACAGGGCATCAATCCGCGATGAAGCCCTGGCAATTTCCTGTACTGCCTCCAGACCAGCATTGGTTTCGATGATGACATGCAGACGAGTGTCGTGGCCGCGCTCACTCAGCAGATCATCCAGCCAGACAATTTCTTCTGGTGTCTTCACTTTTGGCAGCATCAGGGCCGGCGGTGGTGTGTCCGTATGCAAGACGGCTGTGACATCCGCCAGGCCAAAGGCCTCGCGCAGGCAATTGATGCGTACGACCCGCTCAACACCGTCATCAGCCTGGGGCTCGGTAAACAGGGCCAGGGCGTTGGCGCGCGCGGCGTCTTTGTCCTTTGGCGCAATGCCGTCTTCAAGTTCGACACAGACAATATCTGCACCTGAAGCCAGGGCCTTGGGATACATGGCCGGGTTCAGACCTGGTGTGAAAATAAAACTGCGGCGCGGGCGCACTTGGCGGTCGGCATCGGTACTCATGAGGTCTCCGATATTTCAGGGTTGATCCTGTCATTGTCGAATTTGACCCAACACAGGTCAACCAGCTGAGGCGTTTTCCGTGAAATATGTTTCATGGAAAACGCACAGTCCTCTCATATGGATTCTATTTCTGCCAAACAAGAGATTCAACGTTTGTAGAAAATGCTATAGTTTACTTAACAGGGGGTTTTTTCAGTATGAACAAGGTATTTATTGGTTGTGGAGCCGGTTTTTCCGGTGACCGGTTTGACGCTGCGGGACCTGTCGTTGACACCCTGTCTGCCTGTGATGGCCCGCGTTATCTGATTTATGAAGTGCTGGCCGAGCGCACCCTGGCCATCGCCCAACGCTTGCGGCGCAATGATCCAGAGGCTGGTTATTCACCTTATCTGGATCACTATATTGAACCCATCCTCGCAAAGGCCAAAGCCAATGATATCCGCATTGTTTCCAATATGGGGGCAGCCAATCCCCTGGGCGCGGCCCGTCGCGTTTTGGCGTTAGCGGCTGAAGCGGGGCTTACAGATTTGCGCGTGGCCGTTGTTACCGGCGATGACTTGTTGGCCGTGCACACCGTGGAGACAATCCGGGAGTTGCCAACGATTGAGGGCATCGGCCTGGCTGACCGGGAGATCGTTGCGGCCAACGCCTATCTGGGTGCCCAACCCATTGCTGATGCCCTGGCCATAGGCGTGGATGTGGTGCTGGTGGGACGCACGACGGATGCGGCACTGGTGTTGGGGCCGTTGATCCATGAATTCGGTTGGGCAGCAGGCGATTGGGATCGCCTGGCGCAAGGCACCATGGCCGGGCATTTGCTGGAGTGTGGTGGCCAGGTGACCGGGGCCTATTTTGCCGATCCCGGTTTCAAGGATGTGCCAGACCTGGCCGAGGTCGGCTTTCCCATCGCCGAAGTGGACGAGGCTGGTGACATGGTCATCACCAAGGCAGCCCATACCGGTGGCCTTGTTTCACGGGCCACAGTCATCGAACAGGCCTTGTATGAAATTCACGATCCGGCAAATTATCTGACGCCAGATGTTGTGCTGGATTTAAGCAATATTTCTGTTGAAGAAATTGCACCCAACAGGGTCCGGATAACCGGGGCAAAGGGTACGCCGCCGCCGCCGACATTAAAGGCCACAATTTCCATTGATGGGGGCTGGTTGGGCGAAGGCGAAATCACCTATGCCGGACCCAATGCGCTGGCGCGGGCCGAACTGGCGGCATCTGTCATTCGCCGCCGCTGCCAAATACTCGGTATTCAGGAACCTGTGCGGGTTGATATATTTGGTGCGGGCGCTGTGCATGACAATGATATGGGCAGCAAACGCGTCCAGGCGAAGTTGCCGCTTGATGGCGAATACCGGGTGCGGGCGGCAGTGCGCGCAAGCGTGAGGAAAACCGCGCAACAAGTCTCCGATGAAGTGCTCAGTCTTTATTGTTCTGGTCCGGCCGCAGGTGGTGGTGTGCGCCAGTACGTTACTGAACATGTCAGCACAGCTTCCATTCTGATCGACCGGGATGACGTCTTGCCCCATGTGCACGCACGGGAGGTTTTCGCATGACGACCCTGGAAGTTCCCCTTCATGCCATCGCCCACGGTCGCGCCGGGGACAAGGGCAATCGGTCCAATATCAGCGTTGTCGTCTATCGCCCTGAGGCGTGGAATTATCTTGTGGATCAGGTGACCGCAGATCGTATTCTGGAGGTCTTTCGCCACAAGGGGGCCACTGGTTGTAACCGTTATGAATTGCCAAACCTTGGTGCCCTGAATTTTGTTATCGACGATGCCCTGGAAGGCGGCGTAAACGGCAGCCTCGGTATCGATGGCCACGGCAAGACTCTGTCTTTTTTACTGTTGGGGGAAATTATGGTTCGGGTGCCGATGGAATGTCTGCCGGATGGGTCACCGTACTTGTAGGGGCGCAACAACAAAATACCGTCATGCGCGGGTCAAGCCCGGGCATGACGAGCAAAGAGATTACCTGCCAATCAGGCGTTCACGTTTACCACAACGCGACCGCGGGTTTTTCCGGCCATCTGATCGGCGGCGGTGGCAATGGCGTCCCCAAGATTAATCTCGGTCATCATCATTTCGATATGACCGATGTCCAGGTCTTTGGCCAGGCGGTTCCAGGCGTCAATCCGGCGAGGGCGCGGGCAATTCACGCTATCGACACCGGCCAGGGTGACACCACGCAGGATGAAGGGCATCACTGTTGCAGGTAAATCAAAACCCTGGGCCAAACCACAGGCGGCGACGGTGCCGCCATATTTCAGACTGGCGCAAATATTGGCCAACGTGTGGCTACCTACCGCGTCGACGGCACCAGCCCAGCGTTCCTTGGCCAGGGGGCGACCGGCTTCAGACAAATCGTTGCGGTCGATCAAATCGGTGGCACCAAGGCCCTTCAGGTAATCAGCTTCTGACGCACGACCAGTTGAGGCCACAACGGTATAACCAAGTTTGGCCAGCAGGGATATGGCAACGCTACCCACACCACCGGCGGCGCCTGTCACCAGAATTTCACCCTGATCCGGTGTCACACCATTGTCTTCCAGGGCCATGACACACAGCATGGCGGTATAACCCGCAGTACCGATCCCCATGGCTTGTTTCGCTGTGAAAGCATCCGGCAGGGGGACGAGCCAGTCGCCCTTCAGGCGAGCCGTTTGGGCCAGGCCACCCCAATGCACTTCACCCACACCCCAGCCGTTCAACACGACTTTGTCACCGGTGCTGTAGTCTGCATTGCTGCTGTCTGTGACGGTACCGGCCAGATCAATGCCGGGCACCATGGGAAAGTTTCTGACAACCGGGGACGACCCTGTGATGGCCAGGCTGTCTTTATAGTTCAAGGTGGAATAATCCACCTGCACTGTTACGTCGCCTTCAGGCAAGTCATTCTCGTCGACATCGCTTAAAGCTGCACTATAGCCGTTGTCATCTTTGTTGATCAGGATCGCTTTCATGATGTCGTCTTTCTTGAATCGAAGGGGGGTTATTTATTTGCTGGCAAGAACCTAAACCTGTCTCAGCCGGAAGGGAAGATGACGGGCACGATCCACATAAATATTGTTTGGCGATTGTGGGTGGGCTAAAGCGCCAGACTGAGAGTGATCTGGTTTTGTCCGTCCTGGCGCAGGTAGCTCAGGTTCGTCGACAGGTCTTTGATAAGGGGCCAGCCCAGTCCACCAACGCGCCGGTCGATTGCCGCCAGATGGCGATCATCCTGTGGTGCGTTGCCAATCGGGTCAAATTCAATGCCGGTGTCGACGTAACGCAGGCTGGCGATATCATTCTCAACTTCAACATCCAGTTCAATATGTCCGTCCGCTTTCATTTTGCCATGATTCACGCTGTTGCTGACCAGTTCTTCAACAATCAGGGTCAGCCTGTGGCGAACAGTGGGTGCCAGACTGTAGGCAAGGCCGACCTGTTCGACAAATTCGACGGCTTCGTGGGTCAACAAAGGACCATATTGAAGTTTTCTCTGCAAAGTATCCTCAATGCCTGGGCGTCAATAATGAGTTTGAACCATTATTGCCATTATCGCCAATGTCTGCGGTTCAATGCAATACACCTTGGATTGAACATTTTTCCTGTCCATGAATTTTCCTGCTTTCTCATCGTTGCCCAGGAATTCTCTCCTCGCTTTTGTGCGGCTTTGGTATTTTAATGATGGATATATAAACGGGGGGAACGGTTTATGTTTGTGCGGACAGGATTAACGCTCATTGCAGTTCTTGGATTATTGCTGATGTTTGGGCAGCCGGGTCTGGCGGATATCGGCCAGATCAAGACCTTGAAGGGCAAAGTTGAAATCGTCCGGGGCGGCAAGACAATTGCAGCCAACGCCGGTGATGCGCTCGAACAGGCAGACACGATTGTGACAGGCCCCGATGGCCAGCTTGGCATGACATTTATTGACAGTACCCGGATGTCATCCGGGCCCAACAGTCGCATCGAACTCAGTCGTTTCCGGTTTAATTCGACCACCCATGATGGCGAGTTCAATACCCGCGTCAAACGTGGCACCCTGTCGGTCATCTCTGGCCAAATCGCCAAGCGCTCTCCCGATGCCATGAAGGTAATGACGCCTGCCTCAATCCTGGGGGTGCGGGGCACACGCTTTCTGGTCAAGGTTGATGATGCGGGAGTAGTTAAATGAGAACGGGATTGAAGGCTGGTGTTCGCGCTTCGATCTTGTTGGTGGTCGTTGCTGTCATGGCAGCCTGTGCCGCACCTCAACCTGGCCCTTCAGAATTGATCGTGTTGTTAGCGGATGCAAAAGGCAAAGTCGGCACGGTGATTGTGAACATTGGTCCGAACAAAACTGTGCTCAATACTGCCCTGGCTGCGGCCCGCGTCGGAGACGGCAAGACGCAAGCCGAAGCCGTTACTTTGAATAAAGCAGAGGTCGACAAAACATTCGCTGCTGCCTTGCAGGCGGTGCCGCCCGAGCCTGTGTCCTTTACGCTTTATTTTGCCAAAGGCAGCACGGACTTGTTGGAGAAATCCCGACCGGCCATGCGCATGTTATTGTTGGAAGTTGCAAGTCGTCAGGTGGCAGAAGTTCAGGTAACAGGTCATACGGATACGGTCGGGCGTCTGAAGACCAATGACAATCTGGCACTCAAGCGGGCCGAGGCCGTAGCTGTGCTGTTGCAAAAGCAGGACCTTGGCACCAAACGCGTGCTGACGGCGGGCCGCGGCGAGCGTGATCTATTGGTCCCCACCGGCGATAATGTTGCCGAACCCTTGAACCGGCGAGTTGAGATTATCGTACGGTAAGACGACGTTCATCCCCGATAGCGGATTGCGACGATCGTAATGTCGTCATTTGGTTCCGCTCCGGCGACAAATTCCTTGACGTTTTCATAGAGTTTTGCTGCCAGGTTTTTTGGTGAGTTGTCGTCTGCATTGTGGGTCAAGTTTTGGATCAGGCGATGGCCGCCAAACATTTTTTGACTTGCCGTCATGGCTTCGTTTACACCGTCAGTGGTCAAGACCAGGGTTTCACCGGGGGCCAGCCGGGCATGGTCCAGGGGATAGTCGAAATCATCAATCACACACAAGGGAGGCCCCCCGTCGCTGTCCACAGAAACTGTCGCCTGTCCGGGGGCAACAACCAGGGGTGCGTCATGACCGGCATTGCAATATTCAATTTCACCGGTCCGGGCATCGATGATCCCGGCAACTGCCGTCACAAACATGTAAGCCGGATTTTCTCGTGAAATTTCAACATTGGCCGTGGTCATCAGTTCTGCAACAGATGCATCGCTACGCAGGGCGGCGCTTTTACACAAGGCCTTGCTGAGCGCCATGAACAGGGAGGCTGGAACACCTTTGCCAGAAACATCGCCGATGACAAAAAACAGCCGGTGTTCATCCAGCATAAAGAGGTCATACAAATCGCCGCCTACTTCCCTGGCTGGTTCCAGAAAGGCGTGGACCTCAAGATCGTCTGGCAAGCCCTGAATGCTTTCCGGGTCGGGCAAGATACCCATCTGGATTTCCCGCGCGGCATTTAGTTCGCCAGACATTCGGGCATTGTCTTCCCGTTCAATTAGCAGGTTATGTGCCATCACACGACGGTCACGATCTTCTTCGATCAGCTGCGCAATCATCATCACGAGATATGTGAGTAACAGGCTGAGAATAATGAAGCCCGGATCAACGATCTGTCGGGCGAGGCGGAAATATTCGAACCCTACAAGCAAGGCCAGCATAATCGTGATTATCGTTGCGGCTGTCATGAAGCCGGTACCCAGGATGGGGCCAAAAGCGATCAACAAACCTGCCGCCAGCAGCAGCAGCATCACCTGGGTTGCCGTCGAATCTGGTTCTTTGATCAGACGCAGGCCATACAGCAGATTTTCAACAAACTGCGCCTGTATTTCGACGCCATCCATACGCGCCGTCACCGGCGTGGCATAGACATCTGCAATGCCCAGTCCCGTGACGCCAATCAGGACAAGTTTTTGGGCCAGAATATTTTTGTCGACCGAACCGTTCAGTATTTTTTGAGCTGAAATGCGTCGGCGCGAATCGGCGGCTGAAAAATGCAAATCAACCCAGCCATCTCTTGCTGTCGGCAAGGCAACCTGCCCGATACGAATGCCCGTGATGCCCTCAGGCACCGCATCCGTCTCAATCCAGTTGGCCCCGATGGCCGCCCGGATCAACTCAACTGCCATGGTGGGGGCCATCTGGTCGCCGATCCGGATGACGGTTGGCATTCGGCGCATAATGCTGTCTGGATCCTGTATGGAATTCAGATAACCAAAACCCATGGCTGCTTTTTCAATCAGGGCGACGTTGGTCAAGTGGTCAGGGAAGGTCGTGAGGAAATCTTGCGGTTTGTACCCCCTGATCTGCACCGGGGTTTGTGGTGCAGGGGCCAGGGTGTCTGGCTGTTGCTTTTTCGTCAGGGCTGCCCGGCCGAGCACAACCGGCCAGCGGGCAATGGTTTGCGCGAGGATGGCATCATTTGACGGCAAGCCGGAAAGCCTTTGTCGTAAATCAGCAGCCAGGCCAGGATGCTCAGCGGCAAAGCGGCTCGGTGACAAGCGATCCGCTTCCGGCATGATGATATCCAGGCCAATGGCCAGAGGCTTCATCTGTCCGACCTTGTTGATCAGTTCAGCCAAACGGGTCCGCGGCCACGGCCACTGACCCTGTGCCTTCAACGTTGCTTCATCAATATCGACAATGATCACAGGCAGGTTTTCGACGATGCGTGGCGATAACCGGTGATAAAGATCAATCAGGCTTTGGCCAATGCGATTGAAGCCGCTCTGGGCAACAACGGCTTGTATCAAGATCATCAGACACAAGGTAATCACGGCGACGATACGACCGTGCTCCGCCGCCAAGCCACGGGCCAGGGCATGGTTTGACCAGCCGGACGCAGGGTTCAGTGGGGTGCCAGTGGCCACGACATCAAATCACGATTTCAAGGCCGTCATAAGCTGACGAGACTTTCAATTCATGCCCGTCTCGAATGATTTCCTCATAACGAATGGTTTCGGTGAGAATATCCGCAAGGGCCTTGTCACCAAACACGGGTTCATGGTGGAACATGCAATAATGTTTCACACCTGCGCGATGGCAAAGGTCAACACCAATAATGTTGCTGGAATGACCCCAGTCCTCTTTGACAGAAATCATGTCGGCCATGGTGTACATGGCATCAAAAATTACCAGATCAGCAGCCTTGAAGAATTCAACAAATTCAGCTGTTTCAGTTTCTGATTCCAGTTTGTGTTCGGCGTCTGTGGAATAAACAACGGCCTTGTTGTCATGTTCGAAGCGATAGCCATAAGAATCACCATGATGGGGCTGCACAATTGTGTGGACGGTCACATCTCCACATTGAAAAGGCTCGCCAGGCGATAGTTTGATAAGCTCAATATCCGCCCCCAGAAAATCAAAATGAACCGGGAAGCAGGGGTCTTCTTGCTGTTTGCGCAAGGCTTTTTCCAGGGTGTCGTGGCCACCATGTATGCGTAACTTGTTGCCGGGAATGTAGGCGGGTGGGAAAAAAGGCAACCCCATAATGTGATCCCAATGGGGATGCGACATAAAAATATTATAGACTTGCGGTTTGCCCGGGCCATGCTCCTGCATGATCTGCTGACCCAGTTCACGCAGGCCTGATCCCATGTCACAGATAATATAATCCTGGTCCGACGCTTTGATCTCGACACAAGATGACGATCCACCAAATCCGCCGCGTTGATGAAAGGCAAGCTCAGTATCCATGAAGTTGTCGATGGCGGCATCATCCGTAAATGATTTGCCATTGGCCTTTTGCAGCGCCTGGAATATTTTCCTGCGGACGCCATCGCCGTTCAGGGAAACGGGCAGGGAACCCCTTGTACCCCAGAAATGTACCTTCATCTGTTATCCCTCGCCCGCGGCAGCATAGGCGGCAACAGCTGCATCAGAAAAACCCTTGATCGCTTCGGCGGTTGTCTCGAAGGTCTTGAAGACAAAGTGGAAGCGGCTGATTTCGAATATTTCCTTCATGTCGGGCTGCAAAGCCGAAACGACAATGGTCAGATCCGTTTTCTTACTTTCCTTTGAGGCGATCATCAACGCCCGCAGGCCGACGCTGCTCATGTAATCTATACCGCTCAGATCAAGAATGATGTGTTTGTCGGCAGCTGCACATTTTGTGACATGTTCCAGCAATTCAGTCTGGAAAACCTCGGCACTTGTGTGATCCACCCGCCCGGTCGGGGCTAAGATGATGACTTCGGAATAATCCTGTGCGTCCATGTTGCTCAATGTTCCCTCAAAGCAAAACCGGACATAGATTATTGATGATTTTCGGTCCATTGCCTACTGCGAGGCGGCAGGAAATTTGTGCGACCATTTCATTGCTTCCGGGTTCAATTCTACCTGTGCGACAATAAGGCACACAGCAATTTCAATCCCGCACTGCTATATCAGCATTATATTATTCAAAGGGATTGAGACCATGACTGGCGTAATCAGAAATCGTGTTGCACGCATTGGAATTTCACTGTTTGCCGGGGCGCTGGCAATGGCCTACAGCACCGACAAGGCACTGGCTGCCGATACATTTGTGGACGCGCTAACAGGTGGAAAGCCTGTTGCCGATCTTCGGCTACGTTATGAATCTGTTGATCAGGCAGGCCTGAGCAACGATGCAGATGCCCTGACCTTGCGGACCAGGGTGGGCTATGGCACGGCAGATTGGCAGGGCTTGAGTGCTGCCTTTGCCGTCGAAAATATCTCTGCTTTGGGCAGCGAGGATTACAATGACACAATCAATGGCAAATCGACTTTTCCGACTATTGCTGATCCAGAGACCACTGAAGTGGATACGGCATGGATCAGATACACAGGTCTTGCCAATACCAGTTTAACTTACGGTCGGCAAAAAGTGATTCTGGACAACGCCCGCTTTGTCGGCAATGTTGGTTTTCGCCAAAATCAGCAAACCTTTGATGGTCTGGTCGCCAGCAATTCATCCCTGCCGAAAACAACCCTGATCTATGGTTATGTCTACAATGTGAACCGGATTTTTGGCGATGATGCCAGCCTGGGGGATTTGTCGACCCGGACCCACCTTGTGAATATCTCGAACCAGAGTTTCAAACCCGTAAAGATCACCGGATATGGCTACTTTCTGGATGTACACCGGGTTGCCAGCTTGTCGACCCGCACATTGGGTCTGCGGCTGACGGGCAAACAAAATTTGCCAGGCGATGAGTTTAAACTGCTCTATGCCGTTGAGTATGCCCGCCAAAGCGATTACGCCGATAACACGGCAAATATTGGACTTGACTACAAATTGTTGGAGCCCGGCATTGCCTGGAAGTCCCTGGTTGTGAAAGCCGGGTATGAAATCCTCGAAGGTGACGGCACCACTGGCTTTTCAACGCCACTGGCAACACTTCATGCTTTCCAGGGCTTCACCGACAAATTTCTTTCCACACCAGCCAATGGTATTGAAGACAAGTACCTCAAGGCGGTCTTGACGATCCCTTTGGACGGCCCCCTGAAAGGCAGCAAAATCGCCGCACAATATCATGATCTCAAGGCCGAAAACGGCGGCAGCAATTATGGCAGTGAATGGAATTTCGCTCTGTCGAAGGGCTTCAAGACCGATTTTGGCAAAATGGGACTGGCTCTGAAATATGCTGACTATGACGCCGATACCTTCGCAACAGACACGCAAAAGATTTGGTTGTCGGTATCGTATAAATATTGAAGGTAGGGAAAGTCATTTGTAAATATTCGAGTGCTGTGTCCGAAAATATTTCTTTGCTTTGTTGGTTCGGAAAACTAGTTTAAAATATAGTTCCGGATTATTCAAAGTATACAGTACCGTACATGACTTCCATTGGTGATCAGTTGTCTGACTTGGTTGATGCCGAAAAACTGGCATTGCTGGAAAACGTCGTTGAGTCGATTGACCAGGGGTTTGTTGTCTGGAATGACGACAACAAAATGGTTTTGTGCAATCAACTGTTTCGTGAATTATGGGGTTATCCTGATGAAGTCGCCGCCCCCGGCATAAGCTCTCAGGCCCTTTTGCGATATCACCTTGATCATAGCCCCTCTGCATCCGGGTATGATGATGCAGCCCGTGAAAAAGAAGTTGATCGCAGATTATCCCTTATTTCTAACTCCGTTGATGCCGCTAGCAGTGAGCAATACTCTCACTACAATGGACGGGAAATTCTGATCCGGCGGTTCTCTGTAACCGGACTTGGCAAGGTCGCCACTTATTCAGATATTACAACGGTCAGAAATGTGGAAGAGGCACTCATCCGGAAATCCGGACAGCTGCAATCGACGTTGGACGCTGTGGACCAGGGCGTCGCCATTTGGGGAGAAGATGAGGACCTGAAGCTGGAATTATGTAACAACCGTTTTCTGGAACTTTGGGGTTATCCTGAAAAGATGGGTAAGCCCGGCATCCCGGTCATGGAGTTTCTGATTTATAGTGCCGAGCATGGTGAGTTTGGTCCAGGCGACCCTGTTGAACTTGCCATGAAATATATGATCGCCAAACGGTCCTTTTTTAAGGAAAATATTGATGATCTGCACACGACGCGCGCAGGCATAACCCTCTATGTCCGTCGACGCTTCGTGCCGGGTTACGGCTCGATCTCAACGTTCACTGATGTGTCTTCCCTGAAAGATACAGAAGATGATTTGCGTCGGGCGCAGGATCAACTAAACCAACAGATTGAAAAACTGAAACGCCGTGAAAACGAGCTGGAACTACAAAAAAATTATCTGGAAAAGCTAAGCGTCGATCTGGATCGGGCACGCAGTGAGTCGGTCAAAATGAATCAGGAAAAGGATCGCTTGTTCTCGATACTGGCCCATGATCTGTTAAGCCCCTTTAACGCCATAATTGGTTTTTCCAGCTTGCTGAAAATGCAAGCGGGAAAAATGGCACCGGAAAAGATCATCGAATCGGCAGATGCGATAAATGAGTCGGCGACCGGCTTGCATCTGTTGCTGGCCAACTTGCTGGAATGGTCACGTACGCAAATGGACGGTGCTGTCGTTGATCTGACACTGGTTCAACTGCATGAGGTTGCAGGCGAAGTCCGGGATTTGTTCACTGCTTCAGCAGCCCAAAAGAACATTTTGATCATTGATCAAATCCAGCCTGTGGCAATGACGACCGATCGGGACATGATTGCGGCGGTATTTCGAAACCTGATGAGTAACGCCGTGAAATTCACGCCCGAAGGTGGCTCCATTACCATCATGACGGCCATTGATGGTCCACAGGCGGTTATGGGCGTATCAGACACCGGTATCGGGATGCCGCCGGAAGAGGTGGAGAAGGCCTTTACTCTGGAAAGGGTGAAATCCTTGTCCGGGACTGATGGTGAAACCGGGACAGGACTTGGACTGCAGGTTTGCAGGGACTTTGTCGAACAATTAGGTGGCAATATTTCCATAAGCAGTAAACAAGGTGAAGGCGCTGAATTCAGAGTTCTTTTGCCGGTTTCCGGGCCAGAAACCACGGGCGTAGACAATTCCGGATAATTTGCGGGTGTCCGATAATAACTTTCGCTATATCGGCCACTTTGCCCTATATTCCGCGATATAACCTCCCCTATGCCGGTTTAAGACCGATATTTGATGCCCGAAGCAAGAAGTTATTGCACCTTTGATCTCGTGAAAGACAGTTCACGACGGCTTCGGCTTGCCTTTTCTGTTGTGCTGATCGCGGGCATGGGTGTGCTGTTCACGGCATCGGCAATAGCGGAAGTTAAAGTCCGGTCCTATGACAGGGGCAAGAAGACAGAACGTTCGGTCTCCGGCAAGAGTGGGGCGAACGGAGTCACAGGCAGGGCAACGGGTCGTCATAACCTGCGAGGGCGTGAGGGACGGCCAGCGCCTGAGGATGACTTCGAGCCCGGTGAAATTCTGGTGGCCCAAATGCCGCGCAAGTTCCAGGCAAATATGGTAACCCTGAAACTGAAATTAATCGAGAAAATCACGATCCCGAAACTCAATCTGGAAGTGATGCGCCTGCGGTTGCCAAAAGGCAGTTCAGTCAAGAAAATGATTGGCAATTTAAATGCTCGGTATCCTTCGGGGATTATCGATGCGAACCATCGATACGATCTATCGGCCACCAATACCCGTTTGCGATTTCCACGCCAGGTTGCTGGCTGGTCCAAAGTTCCGGCGAATTGTGGCAAGGGTGTACGCATTGGCATGATTGATGGTGCCGTTGATGTTCGAAATCCGGCCCTCAGGGGGCAAAACATTGTTTACCGGTCGTTCCACGACAAGACACGCAATCCCTCCCAGGATGGACACGGGACGTCGATCGCCACCTTGCTGATCGGTAAGCCCATGCGCAATGGCTGGTCCGGTTTGTTACCAGGAGCCCAGTTGTTTGCCGCCAGCATGTTTGAAGTCGACCGTCAGGACAAAACCGTTGGCAACAGTGGCGGCTTGCTCAAGGCCCTGGACTGGCTGATCAGTAACAATGTGAAAGTGGTAAATTTCAGTATCGCCGGTGCGGACAATAAAACCGTCGCCAGGGCCCTGAAGAAGGCGCGCAAGTCAGGCATGGTTTTGATTGCTTCCGTTGGAAACTGGGGAGCAAAGAACAAGCCAGCCTATCCGGCGGCGTACCGCGATGTGGTTGCTGTCACGGCTGTCGGGCGTCGAAACAGAATTTTTGCTAATGCCAATCAAGGACGCTATGTCGATTTCGCAGCCCCCGGCGAAGGCGTCTGGGTGCCTGTGGGGCCAAAAGGACAATTGGGCGATGGCACGTCTTATGCGGCGCCGTTCATTTCCGTGCTGGCTGGCTTGCGCGTTGCACAAGGCCAGCGGGCAGACCCGGAAATCCTGCGCCGCAGTCTGCGCCGTGAAACCGTTGATCTGGGCAAACGGGGACGGGACAAAGTTTTTGGCTGGGGTCTCGTCAAGGCACAGCCGTCTTGCACGACAGACTGAAAAGCATTGATAAGGTGGGGGCGTGAGTAACAGTTCGGTTCTGGGCGTATCCAGCTGCCACATTTGCGCGGCGGAAAATCCACTGACAAACAAGTTTTGCGGGGGCTGTGGCACGCAACTGCCCGACACCTGCCCTTCATGTGGCAGTGAAATACCAGCGGGTAATAATTTCTGCGGTAATTGCGGCTTTGATGCGCGTAACACCGACCAACCGTCGGCAGTCACCACCCCGGTCTCTGAAAAAAATCAGCCAGCGGTTAGGGACGGAGCACCTGCCAGGGAAGCAGCGCTCGCCAGGGAAGGGGCTGCCGAACGACGTCACCTGACGGTTATGTTTTGTGACCTGGCGGATTCAACAGAGTTATCCGGCCAACTGGACCCGGAAGATTTGCGTGACGTTATTGCTGCCTATCAGTCTGCTGCTGCGGCACAAATCGAAAAATGGGGTGGTTATATTGCCCGCTATATGGGGGATGGCATCCTGGTATATTTTGGTTATCCCCAGGCGCATGAAGATGACCCTGAACGGGCGGTTCATGCCGGCCTGGATATCATTGCAAAAGTAAATCATCTGGATGTCCGCCCTGACCTGGCCCTGCATGTACGCATCGGGGTTGCCACCGGTGTGGTCGTTGCAGGTGATATCATTGGTGAAGGGGCGTCTGAAGAACGCGTTGTTCTTGGGGTAACGCCCAATCTGGCCGCGCGCCTTCAAAGCCTGGCAGAATATGACACGGTTGTTATAAGTGACCGGACGCATCGTTTGACCGGTGGCTTTTTTGATTACGAAGATTTGGGTCCACATCAACTGAAAGGCATTAAGGATCCGGAAAATGCCTGGCGGGTAACGGGCACAAGCCAAACCACAAGCCGTTTTGAAGCGACAACCGAAGCAGGCCTTAGTCCGTTGGTCGGTCGGGAAGAAGAAATTTCACTGTTATTGGGCCGCTGGCGACAATGTAAATCGGGCGAAGGTCAGGTGGTGATGCTGTCAGGCGAGGCCGGGGTCGGCAAATCCCGCATCGTAGAAGCTTTCTGCAGACGCATTGAAAATGAAGATCACGGCACGATAACCTTGTCCTGTTCGCCTTTTCACAGCAACACAGCGCTTTATCCGATTATCGGCTGTCTTGAACGTGTGATGAATATTGAGCGACAAGACCCAGCCGCCCTCAGACTGCAAAAGCTGGACGATTTCGTCAGTGCGTGCGGGTTGGAAACCGACGACATCGTGCCTTTTGTGGCCTCCGTGATGATCGAAGGGGCAACCTTGCCGGAAGAACATTTGGGTGGCACACCGGAACAACAACGCCGTCTGGTCTGGGATGCCCTGCTGTCTCTGCTGGAGGCCCAAACCCGTCAACGCCCCCTGATCATGATCGGCGAAGATATCCACTGGATCGACCCTTCCACCCAGGAATTTTGCAGTTTGCTGATCGAACGGCTGCGGGATCTCGCGTTGTTATTGGTCCTCAGTACGCGACCGGAATATCAAGCCCCATGGCTTGGCCACCCACATGTCACAACCTTTACCCTGAACCGCCTCAGCCGCAGCGACAGTGAAGCTCTGATCCGGGGTATCGCCGGAGCTGGATTGCCAGACAATGTGCTGAACCAGATCATAGAACGTACAGACGGGGTGCCGTTGTTTGCCGAAGAGCTGACAAAAACTGTTCTCGAATCAGGCTCCCTTGAATTGTTTGAAGGCAATTACCGGCTGGCGGGGAAGATGCAGGGAATCGAAATTCCGGGATCCTTGCATGACAGCCTGATGGCTCGGCTGGATCGCATGGCCCCGGTCAAGGAAGTGGCCCAGATCGCGGCCGTCATCGGGCGGCAATTTGATGAAGACATTCTGGCCGAGGTTTGCCAACTTGATCTGGAAAGCCTCAGAGCGGCGGTGGAGCAGCTTATCGAAGCGGATTTGATTGTGCGCCAAAGCTTGCCGCCGTCCGCAACTTTTCAGTTTAAACATGCACTGGTTCAGGACACGGCTTACGAATCTTTACTGAAGGCTACCCGGCAGCGTTATCACCTTGATGTCGCCAAGGCCCTGGCTGCGCGTCGAGACGGGCATGACCAGGTTGGCCACGATCAAGTGCCTGCTGAAATTCTGGCGCATCATTATTCCGAGGCACAAGCGCCGGAACAGGCTGTGCCCTTGTGGAAAGAAGCAGCGAACCGGGCTGGCGAACGCTGGGCCAATGCAGAAGCCGTCGGGCACCTGGAACGCGGTCTGGAGATGACGGCATCCATGCCTCAATCGCCGAAGCGAACCGCCCTGGAATTACCGTTGCTGCTGGATTTAATCGCGGGCTTACGTATTCTTGATCGCTATCCTGATGCCCTTGAGGCCCTGGAAAAAGCCGAAGTTGCGGCGACAACGGTTAATGATGACGAAGCCTTGGCGCATATTCACTATATGCGCGGCAATATTTATTTTCCTATGGGCAATCTTGATGGTTGCTTGCATGAACACGAACAGGCGCAACAATTTGCCCGCAAAGCCGCATCCCCGGCCATGGAAGCCAGGGCTCTCAGTGGCCTTGGCGATGCCTGGTTCATGCGAGGGCATTTGATTACGGCTCATGACAGTTTTCAGGCTTGTCTGGCCGTTGTCGAACAACATGGTTTGACGCAGATCGAGCCGGTGAACAGAGCCATGTATGGGCATTCCAAGTTATATTTGCTGGAATTGGATGAGGCCTTGAAGAATGCCATGATGGCCGCCGAGCTGGCCGTCAAGGCTGGCAATGTTCGGGCAGAAATGGTGGCCAGAGGCAGCAGCGGCGGAAAAATCCTGTTCGACAGGGGAGAATATCAAGAGGCCCGCAAACAGTTGGGGCTGGCTCTCGACATAGCCGCCAAAATTGGTGCCCGACGGTTTGAGCCTGTCAATCTTGCCGTCCTGACACAAATCGAACTGGTTGAAGGCAATCGCGCAAAGGCTGTGGATATGGCCCGCAAGGCAGTTGCGATCAGTCGGGAAACAGGTATTCGGTTTGCAGGCCCCCTGGCCATGGGGGCGTTGGCCATGGCGACGGACAGTGAAGAAGAACGGCGCCTCGCTATCAGTGAAGGCATGGCCGTGCTGGAGCAAGGCTGTGTCGGGCACAGCCATATCTGGTTCTATCGCAACGCCATGGATGCCTTGCTGGCTGCAGAAAACTGGGAGGGGGCCGAGGCTATTGCGGACGCTGCCGAAGAATATATCTCTCCTCAACCCATACCCTGGATGAATATCATCATTCGTCGGGCTCGGGTGATGGCGTCCATGGGTCGAGGTCAGGTGGATGATCAAACCATATCGGAAGCTCGCCAGGTGCTGGACGACGCGCAAGAAAAAGGGTTTATTGCTATTATTCCTGGGTTAAAGGCAGCTCTTTCCAGGGCAGCTCCTTCAAAGCATCAATAGAAACGCATGAAGACAAACACATCCACTTTTCGTCTGACCATCCTCAGGCTTTTGCGCTCGCTGCAAACGCTGTCCGGTGCAGTGGCCATTTTCATGATCCCGGTTTTATGGGGTGCCTGGTCCAAACCGACCCTGTTCATTTTCCTGGGAACCATCATTGGATCAGCGGCTTTATTCACACTGCTCAGTCAGGTGCTGCATGGCCCCATGAGCCGCGGCGAATTATAAGGCTCAACCCGCTTTACGTTTCTCATCGCCGGAACGAATGGCGGACCTGTCAATATCTGCCAGAACTTTTGCGACGGCCGCCTCCAGAGACTGATGTTCTGTATCGACCACTAATTCTGGTGACAAGGGTTCTTCGTAGGGGGCGCTGATGCCGGTAAATTCCGGAATTTCACCTGCCCTGGCTTTGACATACAGGCCCTTGGGGTCGCGGCCTTCGCAGGCGGCGAGGCTGGCTTTGACAAAGACTTCGCGGAATTTGTTGCCAACGATGGCACGGGCGTTGTCGCGGTCTTCCCGGTAGGGCGATATGAAGGCCGTGACAACAATAAAACCGGCATCGGCAAACAGGTTCGCGACTTCGGCGATGCGACGGATATTTTCCGTGCGGTCGACCGGGCCAAAACCCAGGTCATTATTCAGACCCTGGCGGACATTGTCACCGTCCAGCACATAAACCTGGTCACCTCGTTCAAATAACTTGCGCTGCAACGCCATGGCGAGGGTTGATTTGCCCGATCCAGAAAGTCCGGTCAGCCACAGCACGCCACCGGCATGGCCATTGGCTTGCAGACGCTCGACTTGCGTGACGGTTTGATCGACGGCGGTCAGGTGGCGGGCCGCGGCAAGGTCGACCGCGCCTTCAAAGATACAGCCACCGACAACGCGATAGTCCCGCACCAATACACCGCGCCCGGTGGCCCGATGATCAACAAAGGCATCCAGCGCCATGCGAGAACGACTACGCAAGGTCACATCGGCAACCGCATTGTGGCTTATCTCGTTGTTGACTGGATCGGGCTGCAAAGTCTCCACGTCGATAACACGTCTGATATCCGCGACGGTCACCGTGTGTTCGGCGGTACCCAGTTTCAACACCAGTCGGTCGCCCTTGTTCAAGGGTATTTTGTCCAACCAGAACAAGCGCACATTCAGGGTGTTGGTTTCAACAGGCGTCGCATTTCGATGACTGGCAATGTGCCCACGCTCAACAAATATTTCTTCATCCAGGGTCAGGGCGATGGATTGTCCGGCCCCACTGGTCAAACTCGTGCTCAGACTGGCAGAAGGGTTGTTCGTCTGGCCCGGATCGATAATGGACTGCACCCTCGCCGTTTGACCGCCCGGTGAAAACTGTAATTGATCGCCGACCCGGATCAGGCCGCTGGTAATGCGACCCACCAGATAACGCTGATCGCCCTGGCGATAAACATCCTGGACAGGGAAACGCAATCCCTGTTCGGTAGGGGCGTTCTGAGCCGTAAAGCTGTCCAGGGCGGAAACAACATTATTACCCTTCCACCACCCCATGCGAGATTTGCCCCGATCGTCAGATCGCTTGTTGATATTGATGCCATCACGGGCGGAAACCGGAATAATCGCTTTGGCAGCAATGCCAAGTTCACGTAGATATTTACGAATTTGCGCTTCCACAGTCATAAAACGTTCCTGCGAATAGTTCACCAGATCCATTTTGTTGATGACAACTGCAACTTCAGGCACACCCAGCAAATGCAGCAAATAAGCATGCCGCCTGGTTTGCTCCGACACGCCCTGTTCTGCATCAATTACCAACAAGGCAGCGTCGGCGGCGGCCGCACCGGTGACCATGTTCTTGAGGAATTCCTTGTGGCCAGGCGCATCAATTATCACATAGCGACGGTTTGGCGTTTTGAACCAGATGCGGGTGGTATCAAGGGTGATGCCCTGGTCGCGCTCGACCTGCAGGGCATCCATGACATAGGACCACTCAAAAGCCACACCGCGTCGGTCAGCCTGGGCCTTTAACTCTTCAACTTTGCCCTCGGGCAGACTGTTGGTGTCGTGCAACAATCGTCCAACAAGGGTTGATTTGCCGTGATCGACGTGGCCGACAATGACAATAGGCAAGGGTGTCAGATCGATTGGTTCGCTATTCGTTGTCATGTTCGTATTTCCTACAGGTAGCCGTGCGCACGCAGGCGCTCGAAGGCATCTTCTGCCTCGTGGTCCATGGCCCGCCCGGCCCGTTCCGGCGCGCGCGTCGCTTCCAGTTCTTCGATAATTTCATCAAGGGTTGTGGCGGTGCTGTCGATGGGAAAGGTAATGCCTTCTTCGCCGAGAGACCTAAACCGCTTGCCGTCTTTGGCAAAATACAGTGGCACCACCGGGATATCCTCGCGCTGGATGTAGCGCCAGATGTCAACTTCGGTCCAATGCAACAGGGGATGTACCCGGATGTGCGTGCCTGGCGGAAAATCAGTGTTGTAGTGATTCCACATTTCCGGTGGCTGATCGCGAAAATCCCAGGCACCGTCTTCACCACGCGGGCTGAACACCCGTTCTTTTGCGCGGGTGGCCTGTTCGTCGCGACGAATACCGGTGATCAGGGCCTGGAAACCATACCGCTTGACGGCTTGTTTCAGACCAAGGCTCTTGCGGGCGGCAAAACGTGATGCCGGCTCCAGGTCGATATCGACGTCTTCAATGGGCGGGCAATCATCGTCAATAAGATCAAGCTGCCATTCCTTGGCATATTGTTCCCGAAAGGCATATGTTTCGGGAAATTCCTTGCCCGTATCCAGATGGGCGACGGGGAAGGGGAGTTGGCCCAGGAAAGCCTTTTGCGCCAGGCGGATCATGACATTACTGTCTTTGCCCAACGACCACAGCAGGGCCAGCTTTTCAAAACGGTTTTTCGCTTCCCGCAAGATGTAGATACTTTCAGCCTCGAGGGCATCAAGGTGGTTCATATGTCTATTCCGATGTTCCTGAATTCCGTGTTGGCTAAGTGAATGCCGCATTCTGTTTTATCTTGTCCGCGCCAGCGTCCGGCCCGTGGGTCTTCGCCTGCGGCAACCCGGTCTGTACAGGTCATGCAGCCAATAGACAGAAAACCATCGGCTTCCAGGGGATGTTTGGGCAGCTTGAATTCGCTGAAATAGTCTTCAACCATTTCAGCGGTCCAGTTTGCCAATGCGTTGACCTTGATCTTGCCATCGGCAACCTCAAATCGCGGCAGGGCTTGCCGGTGATCTGATTGTTCGCGGCGACGGCCGGTAAACCAGGCGTCGTAATTTTGTAAAGCAGCGTTCAAGGGCGCCACTTTGCGAATGGCACAGCAGGCATTTGAATTTTGTGACCACAGGATGCCTTGCGGATCATGGATCGACACGTCGCCATTCAACGGCTTCAGGCTGGCCACATTTTGCAAACCCATTTGATCGATTAACTGGTCGCGATAGCGCAAGGTTTCGCCAAAGTGTTTGCCTGTATCAACGAACAAGACAGGCGTTTTTTTGTCGGCTTGCGCCACCATATGCAACAGCACCGCCGAGCCTGATCCAAAGGAGGATACCAGCGTAATGCGGTCGCCAAAGACGTCATTTATGGATCGAGACACAAGTTCACGCGCACCCAAGTTTGCATATTTTTGCTCAAGGGTACGGGCATTCCGGTCGGGATCAAAACCTGGTTCAAGGTTGTGTATGGCAAGGGCGGTCATGATCCTGACCTATTCCGCTGCCGTCTGAAAGGAAGACATTTCAGGTGCCGTGATGTCTGACTGTAAACGCACAGTTATACGGCCTACAGCCACTGACCAGGCTTCGGCTTCGGCTTGGTCACGGGCTTCGATGGCGTCAAAGCCAACCCGTTCAAGGGCTGCAAAAACATCGCGGACCAAGGGACCGGTGGCGCGAAGCTCACCTGTGAAGCCAAAGCGCTGGCGCAGTAGTCGGGCTTGTGAATAGCCCCGGCCATCGGCAATGCCGGGGAAAGACACCGCCACCAGATCAAAGTGATCCAGATCAGCGGCGATTTCGCTGACATCAACTTTGCCAGTGAGGCGCAGGCCCAGTGGACGCCTGGCGTTGATCAGCTGGTCGCGATCAGTCTGCCATCGTGCCAGCGAAACAATAGCCAGACCTTCTTCTGGCAACACTTCGTCATCGGCCAGATTCTGCCAGTCGTCGATAATGATTTCACCGTGTTTCAGAATGGGCATAGAGGCTCTCCTTGAAGGGGCTGGTGCCGAGGCGTTTCACGGTGTCGACAAAAAGTTCACCGTTCTTGCGGACGTCGAGATAAACGGCAATCAGGTTTTCGATCACATCGGGGATTTCGTGGCCGGCGAAACCGGGTCCGACAACCTGACCAATGGCGGCTTCTTCATCTGCCCGGCCACCGACTGTGACCTGGTAGAATTCTTCACCCTTTTTCTCGAGGCCCAGAATGCCGATATGGCCCACATGGTGGTGGGCACAGGCGTTGACACAGCCGGAAATCTTGATCTTCAATTCGCCAATATCATGCAGGCGCTTCAGGTCATCCAGGCGTTCGGTAATGGCCAGCGATACGGGAATGGAACGGGCGCTGGCAAGGGTGCAAAAATCCATGCCAGGGCAGGAGATAATGTCGGTCGCGAGGCCCGCATTGGCCGTTCCCAGCCCAACTCGCTGCAAGGATTGCCACAGGGCAGGCAAGTGGTCCCGGCGCACATGTGGCAAGATCAGGTTTTGTTCGTGACTAACGCGGATTTCACCAAAGCTGTAGGCATCAGCCAGGTTGGCCAGCACATACATCTGTTCAGCGCTGGCGTCCCCTGGGGCAATGCCAAAGGCCTTCAGTGAGACCGTGACGATATTGTAGCCGGGCTGCTTGTGGGCATGCACGTTGGTGCGTTGCCAGTCGATAAATCCGGGCTCCTGCACCTGATGATCCGGGTCTGGCGCGTCAACAACTTCAAAAGCAGGGGGCTGGAAGTTATCACGGATGCGGCTGACTTCTGATTGGGGCAGTTTCAGGCCGCTGTCACGTGTGGCCAGCCATTCGTCTTCGACCAGGTCGCGCACAACTTCAGCGCCCAGTTCATGCACCATGATCTTGATGCGTGCCTTGTACTTGTTGTCGCGACGGCCGAGCTGGTTATAAACCCGCAGGATGGCTTCCAGATAGGAAAGCAGGTGATCGCTTGGCAGAAATTCACGAATGACTTTGCCCAGCATAGGCGTACGGCCGAGACCACCGCCCACCATAACCTCAAAACCGATCTGGCCGTCATCGTTGCGCACAAGTTTCAGGCCGATGTCATGCACGGCAGTAGCTGCGCGGTCCTTGCCGCCACCGGATACAGCGATTTTGAACTTGCGCGGCAAAAAGGCGAACTCCGGATGCAGGGTTGACCACTGGCGCACGATTTCGGCCCAGATCCGGGGATCATCAATTTCGTCGGCTGCGGCCCCGGCAAAGTGATCCGCCGTGACATTACGGATGCAGCTGCCACTGCTTTGGATCGCATGCATTTCCACGGTGGCCAGTTCAGCCAGGATAGCCGGTGTGTCTTTCAGGGACAGCCAGTTCAGTTGCAGGTTCTGGCGCGTGGTAAAGTGGCCATATCCTTTGTCAAAGGTCCTGCTGATATCGGCCAGCTTGCGCAGTTGCCTGGAAGACAAGGTGCCATAGGGGATATTGATGCGCAGCATATAGGCGTGCATCTCCTGATAGAGACCATTTTGCAGGCGCAGGGGCCGGAACTCGTCTTCATTCAGGGCACCTTCAAACCGGCGCTCAACCTGTTCCTGAAACTGGGCGGCGCGCTGATCGACCAGCAATTGGTCCTGGGCTTGGTAGGTATACATATACCGGCTCCTGTAAGCTGAGAGGGGGTCAGGCGTGGTGGGGTGTGACGTGGTGAGGTGAGACTGTGGGACCGTTAACCCGGATACGTTCGCGGAAGCGCAGCGGCACAGGCACGTCGATTTCGTCAGTGTCATCAACATCGATGGCATAAACGCCCACGACGTTCTCGCCGATCTTGGCGCGGTCGACGATTTTGAGAACGTCTTCAACTTCGCTGTCTTCTGTGATGACACGGGCTGCCGAGATTTCCGTGCTCCAATCAAAAAGTTGGTTCAGGTAAACGACGATACCGGTGTCGAGGCGGTTGGCTGTGATGATCCTGGCCGTCATGGGAGGCTCCTGTCCTAATTTGTCTAATTATTATGTGCTAAACTTTGTATCACATAAATATTTGGTGTTTACAAACAGTAAATCAATAAACAGTGTGAAATAAAATAAAACACATATTATTAGTGTGTATTATAATAATCTGTAATCCTTAACTGAAGCGGCTTCAGCCGAAACTGACCAGAAATCGGGTCAGAAAATTAGTCAGAAAAAAGTTTGATGTTCGCTTTCAGGCGACCTTGGAACTGTGAATTATCAACAATGGCGCTATCAACCGGGTGGGATGGGGACTGTCCATTTTTGACATCCAGCACAGCGGCTACAGCAGACGCACCGATGCCTGCAAAACACTGATCCGTCCAACACAGGGCGTGGGGTGTCAGGATGACGTTATCCAGTGCAAGCAAAGGGTCGTCGGCCATGGGAGGCTCCGGATCAAAAACATCCAGGGCGGCACCTGCGATGGCATTGTTTTGCAGGGCGTTGACCAGCGCCTTTTGATCGACCAATGGGCCGCGGGCTGTGTTGATCAGATAGGCGGTTGGTTTCATCATTGCCAAGCGTTCAGCATTGACCAGATGGTGGGTTTCATCGTTGTAAGGCGCATTGACGGTGATGAAATCACTTTCCCGGAACAGGGTCTCCAGATCAACCATGCGGGCATTTACAGATGTGCCAACAGCCGGATCTACATAGGGATCAGTGTAGATAAAATTCATGTCCAGGGGTGCGCACAAGCGAAAAACCTCAGCGCCGATGTTGCCAAGGCCGATGCTGCCAAGGGTTTTGCCCACCAAGCCCATGCCCATGTGATCGACGCGCCGGGCGAAACCCTCAGGTCCCTGCCGTACCAGACTGTCCTTGACGAACAGTTTACCTGCCAAAGCCAGTATGAAAGTCAAAACAGCTGCGGCCACCGGACGGCGTACGCCATCTGGCGTGATGGCCACCGCAATGCCTGCCTTGCTGCAAGCGCCTACATCAACCGTGTCATAGCCCACTCCAAAACGTGCGACGATCCCCAGACGACCATTGTGCGGAATACTGTCGCCATCAAATGTTGGCATTAACAGGATCAGGGCATCAAAATCAGCCACATCCTCTGCCGCGATCCGACCGTCTCTGGACGGAATGTATGCGACGTCAATATTGCTGTCCGCGTAAAGCGGTGCCAGATCAAAGTCCGGGAAGGTGAGGCTGCCATCTTCACTTCGGAAATCTGCGGACAGGGCAACCCGGAAGGTGTTCATTTTTTGCGCTTGCCTGATGCGGTCTTGTCAGATTTTGGTGCGCAGGCTGCCCGCAAATCGCCAATGCCTTCGGTCAAGGCTTTCTGATAGGTCCAGACATCACCGGCGTAACAGATAATATCAAAACCCTTTTTATGGAGGGCCGCACCGGCGGGCGCATTATCGACCAGTTGGGCGAGGGACTTGCCGTGTTTTTTTGCGGCCCGTCGCACTTTGTCGACGGATTTTTTGAAGAGGGGATTATCAAACTCTCCGGGAATACCCAGAGATGAAGACAGATCGAAATGCCCGACCCACAGAACGTCCAGCTGTTTGACGGCGGCGATCTCATCGACATTTTCTATGCCCTCGGCCGTTTCAATCAAGGCGACAAAAGCCGTGCGTTTGTTGGCTGCCTGAAGTTTTTTCGCCGCACCGCCAGTTGTATAGCCGTCGTGGGCAATGCCCAGGGCCACACCGCGGCGACCCATGGGAGGATATTTCATATCGGCGACAGCTTGTTCGGCTTCGGCAGCGGAACCGACCATAGGCAGGATCAAACCATCGGCCCCGACATCCAGGGCGCGGGAAATGTGCGGTCCTGATTTCGACGGTGGCCGCACCAGGCTAGGGATATTGGCGGCCCGCATGGATGTGACCAGACGCTTTAGTTCGGCGTAGCCAAAGCCGGAATGCTCCATGTCGATAAAGGCAAAATCCGCCCCGGCCTGACCGATGATCTGGCCAATACCTGGTGTCTCAAATTCGAAAATGGCGTGCCCGACTTTGAGACCTCTACCGGCGAAAAGACGCTTGAGGTTATGTGATGCCACTGATATTCCCCTGTTTCAGCTAATTGGTCTTCGTGATGTATTGCGTGAATTCTGACAGAAAATGTCTACTTTTGTCCTGTCTGAAGGGCAATATTTCTAATGCATCCATTGTGGTGTCAGCCATGCCGGGCGCTTGGATGTAGAACCGGCTGATAACCGGCCAGCAAGGCGCGTACCGAAGTGGGTGGCGTCAGAACTTCTGCCGATCGTTCTCCACCAGGCTGGTGAACCACCATTCCATCATCGATATAACTCTCCATCGTCCATAATAATAACCGGTTCCCAACCCGTAGACGGATTTGATTTGCATCATCCGCCAGGCGCAGCATGGTGCCGTTTGGCAAAACAGTGACCGGGGCCTGATGCGTTATTTGTTGGCGCAGCCGGCTGACCCGTTCATTCTGAAGTCTGCGATCCAACTCAGCGGCTTTTGGAGGGCCTTCATCAAAAGTATCCGATACAGCGACAAGGTACTGGTTATATTCAAGCCGCCGACATTCAGCGCAGGGACGATGCCCGGCGGCCAGGGCCACGGCTTCATCAAGAAAAAACAATTCAGTATAACGTCGCGGGCTCATGACCACACGATGACGGTTCCGAAATTCAGTCAGGCAAATGATCCAGTGAGGATGCTTCCAGCGACTGATACCCAACTGACCGTGGTCGTCATGCAATATACCGCGGTTACCCATGAACAGGCCCCGCATTTTGTGACTGATGATTTCGCCTGTGGGCGTCACCCGGTTTTGCCAAGGCACCGTTCTATTCTCGCCACAAGTCAGAAGTCAATTTCGTCAGGCTGCCGTCTGATTTAATTTCAGAAACAAAGACGTTAAATTTGTTCAAAAAAAGCATGCGCGCCCTTCATCTTTGTCGATACCAGTCGTGATCCTGACAGTTCTTTCAGATGAAGAATATATCACAGGCATTGTAGATCAGTGAATTAACTGGTTTTTGATCGAAATTATTGCCAATAAAGCGCTGAAATCCGGGCTTTGCAGCGCGATTATTGCCCATGGGTGACCTGAACAGGTTGAAGCCGGGAACCTGATCATCTAATTCGACACCGAAAGGCATTCCGCGAACCCTTCGTCCGGGGTATAATCTTCCAAATTGAAACTGAAATTAATGGATTTTACTCATGCTTCTCGACGTTCGAACCTACACCTGCCGCCCTGGAACGCTCAAACAACATATGGAGCTCTATGCCCGTCTTGGCTTGGCGCCGCAAAAGAAATGCCTGGGTACGCCACTTGCCTACATGACGACGGAAACAGGAAATCCTAATCAATACATGCATATCTGGGTCTATGAAGACGCCGGTGACCGCGAGGCCAAACGTGCGGCCTTGTGGGCAGATGAAGAATGGCTGGCCTATACCCGCGAAAGCGCGAAACTTGGTGCCTTGATCAACCAGGAAAACAAACTGATGAACCCGGTCGGCTTTTTGCCCGACCCCAAAGCGGTTGAAAGCTGAGTATTTTGGTAGACAAGTATTTATTGGTAAGTGTTTATACCTGCTGCCCGCCTGTCAGCGAGCGGAAGGTATTGGAGGTCCGATGTCCGACGATCCATTAAGTGAATTATGTATTATGATTGTCGATGATCAGCGCGCCATGCGCATGATCATTCGCAGGCTGTTAAGTCAGGTGAACATTGAAAACGTTATTGAAGCCGAAGATGGCAGGGAAGCGCTGGATTATTTGATGCATCCCAGCAATCAAACGCCGGATTTGGTGATTTGCGATTTGCATATGGCAAATATTGATGGTCTGGAGTTTTCCAATCTTGTTCGCCGAAACAAAGTGCCGAAACTTGCCGGCATTCCGATTTTGATCCTGACAGGCGACCATGACACTTTTATGCACGAAGTGACACAACAGGCCGGGGCAACCAAAGTGTTGACCAAACCCATTTCTGCGCCCGATCTGCGTAAGGAAATCGCCTTGGCCATTGGCTTTGGCTGACCGGATCAGAGGCTAACTGCCTGGATCATCCGAGAACTGAAAAACTGCTTTCACGATGTATAGACCGGCGCCGGGAAAAATTCCCGAGGTCAAGGGTCCGTCCCGTTTCTGGCAAGTCAAAAAGCACGGGCTCCTGGTCGTGGTCGTGCCCATTTTCGCAAGTCCCGATCAAGGTTGCCATCAGGGCACCGGCCACAGGTGCATTTTTGAACTGGTTGCCGCTGGTGCCACAGGCCATGTAATAGCCTGGTAAATCAGAACGGTCATAGATCGGTATCCAGTCTTCGCTGGCGTCATACAGGGCGACGGTGCCGGACGCCTGGCCCGGAATACCCAGCGTGGGTATCCGCATGGCCATACGCATGGCCTGTACGGTCCACTGGTTGCTGAAGGCGGTATTGTAGTCGTCCGGATCATCAATCCACGTCAAGTCATCACAGGCTGGCTCCGTGCTGCCAATCACCAGCTTGTTGCCGGTTTCAGGACGGCAATATCCGCCCACATCCATATCGGCAATAAACAAGCCCTGGCTTTCAAGGTCGACGTCAGACGGACCGGGTAGATAGCAGACTTCCTTGCGCAAAGGCCGGTGGCGGACGGTCATGGTTTTATCGACCCCGGCAAGGCGGTTAATTCCGCCGCTGTGCGGTCCACCAACATTGACCACGACAGGGGCGGGCAGGGAAGTGCCATCGGCCAGTTCGACGCCATCGACCCGACCGTTACTCTGGCGAATTGCGCTGACTTGCGCGTTGAAGCGGAAGGTCGCGCCGTGGGCTTCGGCGGCGCGTTGTAAATTGTGGGCGGCCAGTTGGGGGTCGTTGACATAACCTGCCTGGGGAAAATAGAGGGCGCCCTCGACCAGTGCCTCGCCAGCTTCTGCAAAACCTGCCTCGTCAGGATGTCGCGGAGGACCATAAAGATGCAGATCAAGCCAAGGCAATTTCCGGGCAAGAGCATCAACGTCCCAGCTTTCGAAAGGCACGCCGATATCCGTCATGACCTTACGAATCAGAGAAACGAAAGCGTCGTCCTTGCCATTGATGAGCAGGCAACCTGTCTGTCGGTACACGGCGGCACCCCGTTCATCCGCATGCTCAACGTAGTCGGCCCAACGATTCCAGACCTGCGTTGATTCCCAAGCCATGGCGGACCCGGCCTCGGTCGAGTAAAAACTGCGGACAATGGCACTGGAGGCACTGGTCGAGCCATAACCGGAAGCCGGCAATTTATCGACAACCACGGGAGACCAGCCTGCCTTGGCCAGTTCAAAAGCGATCGAGCACCCGATAACGCCTGCGCCGATGACAATCACATCTCCGGATGCCATCAGACTTGCCCAGGTTCCGTCGGAGAGGGGGCATCAATTGGGTCCATCAAACCGACCAGTTCCCGAATGTCATCCAGCACATTATGTAGGTCGGCAAATTCGCCGGTGCGTGTTTTGATTTCCCGTGGCATTTCAGCAGTCGGGGCCATGGCGGCAATATCTGACGGCGTTTCGTCCGCTGCTGGTGGCGGCCCGGCGACAGGTTCATCTATTTGCACGGGGGGCACTGGCTCGGCCTCATGTGTCGCAACCGGCTCGGGCGTTTGTGGCTCAGCGGATCCAAAATCAAGAACAGGTTTAACAGATTTTGTTTTATGGGCAAGATCTGCCACTGCGGCCGAAATGGTGTCGACGTCGATGTCAGGGAGCTCGGAAGATTGTTCGAATTCTTCCGGGGCATCAAGTACAGGATCATCGATGGCCGTGGCGTTAATTTCTTCAGGCAGCGGCTGCGGTGGCGAGACATCTACAATTTCGGGTAAATCCGCTGCACTCAGAGGAATTTCTTCTTCATTGGCCTCATATTGCGGCGCGGGTTCATGCACTGGGTTTGGTGCGAGTGCGGGCTCAGGATCAAATTCAGGATCAGGATATCGTTCCAGGACCGGTTCATAGGAAGGTGCACCGGCACCGGCGGCCATTAAAGTTGCGATTCGCTCGGCCATGCCGTGCATCATAGTACGCAAATCATCCTTGTCGCCGCCTTCGATCGTGGCCAGCAAGGATATCAACATGGAGCGAAATTCTTCGTTTTCAAAACTCAAGCGTTCGTGATCGCGCCGCTGCACCCATAGATCATCGACCACGGCATCGACAAGCTGAACCAGGCGCACACTGTATTGATTGTTTTTCGCCGACTTTAACCCAAAGCGCCGCTCAGCGTCTTCCAGTCTAAGGCGCAACTCTTCAATGTTGCTCATGGCGCCCAGGATATCCGTATGTTGTCATCAATTCCAGGTTTTCTCGCCAGATTTATAAGTGTTCTCGCCCGGTCTTCTGAGGACAAGTCATCAACACAAGAAGAAAAATCTCCTGCATGATATATCCTGTCGTAAAATAAGGTGTTCACCAACCCCGCAAGATGAAGGAATAAAATGCCACGTAAACACTTCCTGCCAGGCAGGCGTCTTTGGAAACTACGATTTGTATCTGCAATTGCAACATGGATTGTGATTATTTTTGCGCCACATGGTTCGATAGCCGGTTCAGATGTGCGGTTCTTGAATATTGTCCCGCCTGTTGCCGTTCAGGAAATCACAGCTGAAGGCGGGCGGATAGTGATCGAAGGTCGCTTGGGCCAGCAATACCAAATGGCAGGGTTTGCACCACCGTTCCGGTTTGTCTTACGGGGGAAAAGGCCTGTGAGACAAAAGCCAAAGGACGGACTGCCCGATGGTGAAATTACAGTTTCAGATGATGACAAGATGCAGGGCTGGCTAACCGGACCAACGCGTCAGTATGATCACGCCGTCCTGGGGGACGACATCGAAGCGACCGGGTTCAGAATTAAAATGAATACCGGCGAGGAAATAAATTACCGGCTTTCGCCGCATCATGTGTTTGAAGATCGTCGTATAAGATTTCTGGATATTGACGGGGACAAGAAACCGGAACTCGTCGCCGTCAAAAGCGGCTTTGATGGTGGTGCCAGAATAGCTGCCTATTCAATTCGTCAGGGTCGGATTGTACCGTTTGCAGAATCCGCTGTCATCGGCAAAGCCTACAGGTGGCTAAATCCGGTTTCCGCAGCCGATTTTGATGGCGATGGCGACATTGAAATCGCGGCTGTAATAACACCGCATCTGGGCGTTCTGCTGCGTTTGTTTGTGCTGGACGGAAACCGCCTTGTCCCGGACCACGAAGCACAGGGATTTTCCAATCATGGCATTGGTATGCAAGACATGCAGCTATCGGCGGTTGCGGACGTCAACGGCGATGGCATTTCAGATATTCTGATTCCGAATGAAAGCCGTACGGCGATCAGGATTGTTACATTCGCGGGTGGTTTGTTCAGGGAACTACATTATATCAATCTAAAAGCCAAAATTACTGGCGACATGGTTTTGCTGTCCGACAAAAATGAGACAAAAGTTTTGTTTCCTTTGAGCAACGCTAATCTCGGGTTGATAATGATCAAGAATCCCGCAAGGTTGTAGGACTTTCGCCACGAACTATTCGTGCGTGGAAATTAAGGGCTGTCAGGGCCAGGTTATTTGTAATTTTTCTTGAAGTACAGGCATAGACAAAGCGAAGACAAATTCAGGTGGGGCGCGATTTTTGACAAAGATACTTAGCCGGATATATCTGCCAGCTATTCTTGTTTCACTTGTCGGCATTATCTTTGCCGTTGTGGCTCATCTGGCTGTGCTGGAATATGGCAAGTCAAAATTTGTTTCAGATTTTGAACATAATGCCTTGGAACGATTCGCGGCCGTTGAAAACCGCATCATTAATGAGCTTTCTGTCGTCAATACGCTGGTGGCCTATGTCACGCTGCAGCCAAATATTGATCGGGCCGATTTTGACCGATTAATCGAAGCTTCCAGACGCAAATTGAAAACTCATGCCTATCAGGCCCTGGAGTGGATTCCGCGGGTGCCAAGGGCTGAAAAAGAACAATATGAGGCAGCCGGGAAGGCTGATGGTTTTGCGGCCTATCATTTCAAGCAACGCTTGGAGAACCATAAAATGGGACCGGTTCCAGCGGATCGGACTGCGTATTTTCCGGTTCACTTCGTTTATCCCTATACGGGGAACGAGGGGGCACTGGGGTTTGATCTGGGATCAAACCCGGCAAGGTTAAAGGCACTGGAACTGGCACGAGATAGCAATTCAAGTGTTGCCAGTGCCCGTATCAATCTGGTGCAAATACCAAACGATCCGGCTGGTGTTCTGGTGTTTTCTCCGGTCTACAAGAATAATACAGATATTTCGACAGTCAAATTGCGTCAGAAAAATCTGCATGGTTTTGCCCTGGGTGTTTTTAAGATCAGCCTGTTGGTCGATACAGCCCTTAATTCATCGGATGCCAACAAGGCTGTGCGATCACCTGCCGGAATTGATCTCTATCTGTTTGATGGCGGGACGAACGATAAACAGGAACTCATTTACGTTCATAACTCAAGATCCAGGAAAAGCCCGGCACCCGTTCTGGACTTCGATACGGCCCGGCAAGATATTTATTTCAGTCATGAAATTATTGTTGGCGGGCGCGCATGGAAGCTGATCGCGCGCCCAACGGTCACTTCACTGGCCGCAACCTGGCATATAGCCGCAGCCGGGACATCAATCGCTATCTTGATGATTTCTTTTTTGTCCGCCGTTTTCTTCACCACGATTTCCCGCCAGAACCAGCAAGTCCGCATCCTGGTTGATCAGCGCACGGCTGAGCTGAAGGAAGCCACTCAGCGATCCCTGATCAGCGAAGCGCGTGTACGGGCTATTGTCGAAACCGTCGTTGATGGCATTATTACTTTTGATCAAAATGGCACTATTGAATCCATTAATCCGGCGGCTGCGCAAATCTTCGAATATGACGAGGCCAACCTGATCGGGGCAAAAATGTGGGTTCTGTTGCCGAGGCCTTGGCATGATGAATATGAAGGGTATCTCAAAACATACCGGAAATCCGGCGATACAAAGATTGTCGGTGGGGGGCGTGAAATTCAGGGATTGCACAGCAACGGTACTGAATTTCCGCTTGATATCGGTATCAGTGAAATGACGGTGGCAGGTCAGCGCAAGTTCACCTGCGTTGTCCGGGATATTACGGCGCAAAAGCGGGCAGAAAAAATGAAGTCAGAATTCGTATCGACAGTTAGTCACGAATTGCGCACGCCACTGACTTCAATCAAAGGCTCGCTAGGCCTGATCCGGGCCGGTGTGACGGGTGATTTGCCAGAAGAACTTGGCTCGATGCTGGAGATTGCCTACAAAAATTCGGAACGTCTGGTCTTGTTGATTAACGATATTCTGGATATCGAAAAAATCGAAGCCGGGAAAATGGATTTCAATATGGTCGATCTTGATCTCGGCTCACTTGTTGCGGAAGCAACGAATGCCCACGAGGCTTACGCCGCAGAACACAATGTGAAACTGAACCTTTCAGTTCCGGATGAACCGGCGATTGTCCATGGCGACCATGCCCGGCTGATGCAGGTGCTTACAAATTTACTGTCAAATGCCGCCAAGTTTTCTTCTGACGGCGATGTTGTTGAGGTGAAACTTGAACAGCTGAATGAGGCCTGGCGAGCATCGGTGAGCGACCATGGTGTTGGTATTCCCGATGAATTTTTGGGCAGGATATTTCAACGTTTCTCCCAGGCTGATTCATCGGATAGCCGCAAAATCGGCGGCACAGGTCTTGGCTTGAGCATTTGTAAGGCGATCATTGAACACCACAATGGCGACATCGATTTTTCATCACAAGTCGGCAAAGGGTCGGTTTTTTATTTTGATCTGCCGGTCATTGGTATCTCTGCAAGTGCGGGCCGCAATTTGTTCCTGAGTGAAAAAACTGATGGTTGATATGTCGACACTGCCCGATCTGGAAGAACGTATTCTAAAAGCATTGCAGGCTTCCGGAGTGGCTTTTGAAATAATCGACTGTGATCCTGCCTTGGCGGATACCGCGCAGTTTTGTGCTCACTATGGGTATGATCTGGCAAATTCGGCCAATGCTATTCTCGTGCGATCAAAATCAGGCGAAGAAAAATATGCCTTGTGTATTGTACTGGCTGATTGTCGGTTGGATGTGAACAAGGTTGTCAGAAAGAAGCTGGGTGCGCGCAAAGCCAGTTTTGCCGGAGCCGATGAGACTCGTGAGCACACAGGTATGGAAATCGGCGGTGTAACGCCCATTGCCCTGCCGGATGATCTTGCTGTCTGGGTTGATGCCCGCGTTATGGAATTTGACCGGGTTATTCTGGGTGGCGGCAGCCGGGCCAAAAAAGTGATTGTCGATCCAGCTTATTTTCAGGGTCTTGCCAACTGTGAAATTATCTCTGACCTCGCCAATCCGATCCCGGCTGAATAAATATCCAGCCACTATTAGATTGACGTTTACGTAAACGTTAACTACATGTTTGGTATTGGTGTATTTCAGTCTAGCAGGGGTGTTATGTCCGATCTTGAAATTATGGCAAGCGACGGATTTGCTCTTTCAGCCTCACGATTTGACGCTGTCCCGTCTCAGCGTCAGGCGCGCACAGTCGTGATTAACGCGGCCCTCGGTGTGCCGCGACAATATTATCGTACCTTTGCAGAATATCTGGCCGATCAGGGCTTTGACGTCATTACTTATGATGTACGTGGCAACGGTCAGTCCCGACCCGGCAGCCTGAAAGGCTTCGAGGCCCGCATGAGCGACTGGGCTTGTCTCGATGCGCCGGGCGTCCTTGATTGGGCGAAGTCGGCCTGGCCCGAGAATAAATTGCTGGCCATTGGCCATTCCAGCGGTGGCCAGACCATGGGTCTGGTGCCCAACATTGATCTGCTGGACGGGTTTATGGCGGTGGCGGCCATCGGCGGGCATGACGCACACTGGGCTGGGCTGAAATATTTGCCCAAACGCCTGATCCTGCGCTTAATGTGGTCGGTCATGATGCCGGGCCTTGCGCGATTGCTGGGCCACTATCCCGGCAAGCGCCTTGGGATCGCTGATTTACCTCGTGAAGTCGCCTTGCAGTGGTCGCGCTGGTGCAAGCATCCGGATTATTTGTTCAGCGATGCAAGTCTTGATTTTGCAGGCTATGCAAATTTTACGGCTCCTATCCTTGCCTTCAGCTTCCATGACGATACCTATGTGTCATCGCACTACCATCAAAGTGTGATCGGGCGTTTCAAAAAGGCGGACATTACCTGGCGCAATCTTGCACCGTCCGACGTTGGTCTGAAATCCATCGGTCATTTTGGTTTTTTCCGGGAGCCTTTGCGCGACAACCTGTGGGTCGAAGCGTCGGACTGGCTGGGGAAAGTCTGACCCAGGGCGTTTCAATTTTGATTGAAACACCTGATGCCTGTAACCCGTTGCGAGGCATAGAAAATATGAGCCGGGGCGATCCCGACAAGATCGATATCGCCTGGTCTTATTTTTCTGCCCCTGCCGCAGCTACGGGCAGGGGAAGCTCGAACCAAAAGGTCGATCCCTTGCCGACAACGCTTTCGACGCCCATGCGTCCGGCCATGGCTTCAACAATCTTGCGGGCAATGGACAGGCCGATGCCCGTGCCCTTGATGCTGCGGTCTTCCATTTCCAGGCGATTGAAAGGTTCAAACAACTCGTCATAGCGTTCTTCGGGAATGCCTTCGCCTGTATCGCTGACGGCAATGCGGATGGCGTGGGGAACTTCATTGACCGTCACTGATATGCTGCCGCCGTCGTGATTGTATTTGATGGCATTGCTCAGCAGGTTCAGCAAAACCTGGCGCGCGCGCGTGGCATCGGCCCAGACGACGGGGGAGGGGGCCGGTATTTCTGCTTCCGATGTCAGATGGTGTTGCCTGGCTTCAATATCGATCATGCCAAGGCAATTCTTGACCAAATCACCAATTTCAATTTTTTCCGGGTTCAGCTCTATAAATCCACTTTCCATGCGCGCCAGATCCAGCACCTGATCGGTGATCTCGACCATGTGTTTTCCGGCAGAGGCAATATAGCCAACAGATTCACGCTGCATATCCGTTGTTGTCTCGTCAAAACTCTGGTTCAGGACTTCACAAAAGCCAACAACAGAATTCAATGGATTACGCAGTTCATGGTTCAGGGCCGTCAGGAATTCTGATTTTGATTCGTTCGCCTTTACGGCCATGGCACGTGAAACCTCGGCTTCGTAAGCAAAGCGTTCTGATTGCGAGCGTAAAAGATAGTTAACGCGCAGGTTTCTGGAGGTGTCCCGGCTGGCAAAATAACCAACCACATTGATGATGATGGCAGAGGCAACGGCCGCCGTTATTTCTTGTCTGGCTACATCAGGTACGGCCAGAACCTGGTTCACCATGAAAATAGACAACAGACAGCCAATGAGCACCAGATAGATCATTTTGGTTGGTCTGATCAAATAGCCCAAAAATACGATGATCAGATTGCGTGTGATCAATGAGGCGGATGGCAATCCGGAATCGGCGCTGTAAATGACGGTTAAGACGAACATGCAAAAGTAAGTAACCGCGCCCATATTATCCAGACGCTGCCACGACGGCGTGCGATAGCTGAGCCAGAGAAACAGCATGGCCAGAATCCAGACGGTAATTCTCGGCACAGAAATATCCAGAAAATCGGCAGCAGAAGCCTGGCCTTGCCACACCAGGGCAAGGACAATTGCCAGCACACCACTGGCAAACCAAAGAAATATCTGAGTGCGTCGGGACGACTGGGCGAACGTGGCCATTCTGTATTCACGTTCATGGGCCGGGTCGGTAAACTCCCCGGAATACCGTCCCAGTGACGGTAAATTGTCTGACATACGGTCCCTCCGAAAAACCCCCAGGCTGTCTGCACAGGATATATATCATTAATTACATGAAAGCAGTATACATTCTGCGAACACTTCCTGCGGCGCCCTGCATTGCACCCCTCGCAGGATTGGGTTAAAAATCGGCCCAAATCCAAAATGGTCACCCCTTCCGAACCTGTCAGAAAGAATACGCACCATGGCGTCCTATCAGTACATCTACACAATGATCATGAAATAGTAATATGCTGAAATAAAACAATAAAATGAACTGGTATCAGTGTTACTAAAGTGTTACATTGGCGAAATATCAATGACTTAGAGTATGTGACTCTTACAGAAATGTTACAGATATGGCAGGTTGGTTCGCGGGTGAAATAACTAAAATCAACAAGCAAGTAGTCGTCGGAAAGCGCCGATTGACTGGTGGTGAGAGCGACGAATATTACGCACGAATCTGGCTGCGTAATCTCAAAAAATACAAGTATGTAAACTTGGATTCGCAGGCGCTGACGACTGCGATCGAAGTCGCAATTAGGAAGCAGGCTCTGTTTGAAGTCCGTGAAGACGAAGGGCTTTCAGTGTTCAGAACTACGGTTTCGTCGAAGTTAGTTGATTTCGAGAGTGAATATCTTCAACGCTCGGTTTCTGCTCAAAGAAAAGTTTTGGTAAAAAATCAGTTGCAACGGTTTCATGAATATTTCACTGGTAGATCTGTGAACTCCATTTCAGTTTCTGAATACAAAGACTACATCGAGTGGAGGAAGCAGAACAATCAAAGAGGAAAGCAATACACGATCAGCAATTCGGTATTGCATAGTGAAGTTATTTTGATGGGTTCGTTTGTCGGACATTTGGCAAACAACGGTGCGATTGGTGAGCGTTTGTTTCGTTCATTGAAATCTTCGGGTTGGTCTAACTTTATCGGCAAAAAAGAGACACGAGGAGCATTCACTGTTGAGCAATACAAAAAATTGCGTGACTACACAGCGAACTGGCACACAGAAAAGAAGTTGGATGCAAGGGCACGCTATACAAGGCAGGTTGTTCATTGGCTGATAAGAATCGCTGGTCATACGGGGTTGCGAACGATCGAATTGAAAAACTTGAGATGGCGTGACATTGCCGAACACGAGAAGGGGTGTGTTCTTTCCGTAAAGGGAAAGAGTTACGCAAAACGAGAGAGGTTTAGAAGGATATTATCCGACTCGGGCACATATCAATATCTCTATGAAGTGAAAATCATTACCAAGGAATTGGCTAACGAAACAGGGCGAATATTGACGGATAATGATTTTGTATTTGTAAAACACAATGGTAAGAGGGCGGATGATTTGTGGGCTCAAAATATCAGTATTGCACTTTCAAGGTTGAACATGAAAAAGGATGAAGAAGGGAGACGGATTTCTCTCTACAGCCTTCGCCACTATTTTGCGACAAGACAGATCGAAGCGGGTATCTCAATATATGATTTGGCAGAATACATGGGCACAAGTGTTTCTATGATCGAGCAATATTACGGTAAAGGAACACACGAAAAATTGGGAATGCGTGTAATGGGAGATTTGATTGAGGAGGAATTGGAGGATAGATTGGTTGCAGCAAAAGTGGTGACAGATGACGGTTTGAGAGACAGTCGGAACTAACTTCTTCACACGCATCTTTGGTAAGTCATAGAGCGTGTCTACAAACGCTCAATCAACCAAATCTTTGTAGACACGCTGTTCCTCAATAAGCAGCAAAGGTCTTTGAGAGTGATTCGTGCCGCTTGTTCTGCTCATACTGTGAGCAAAGGTTCTTCATAAAGCCTCTAATCAGGTCGCTTTCGGTCTTCTTCATTTCGCCAGCCAGCGACCGGAACTGCTCCCGTAGTTCCTCGTCGATCCTAAATCTCATCATTCTGTTCTGTTTCATCGTTTACCTCCTTTGATGCCTCGCAAGAGGCTCCTGTCGTCTGTTGTCGTCGCCAAGTTCAGTAGCAACAATCCAGCGAGCCAGTTGTTCTGTCGTGCTATGCGATCAAGTTTCTCATTCGTGTCGCTACTGGCAATGGCATTCGCACCATGGCTGCGAACATTATTAGCAAGCACCACAGATGCTGCTTTGACCCAGTTGGACCTACCTATTGCTTCGTCCAGTTCGTGAAAATCTAAAAAACTGTCCAACGGCTATTCCTTTCTTT
>Ga0233443_1000457_pt1 | contig 45081 bp, 41 predicted proteins | sample SI_123_September_2_FD_182784 | JGI IMG/M metagenome (GOLD analysis project Ga0233443, IMG submission 182784) | Seawater microbial communities from Saanich Inlet, British Columbia, Canada - SI_123_September2016_200_MG | ecosystem: Environmental > Aquatic > Marine > Inlet | place: Canada: British...
CAGATTTTCGTCAAATCAAGGCATAAAATTGTCGAAAAAGCGCAGTTTACGTGTGTAAATGAGCATTTTGAGACCTTTTTTAACGCAGAATTGGCGGAAAGATGAGTTTTCGGACAGCCTCCTAGTATACAATATACATCAATTAACTTAGGTTGAAAATAATGAAAAAATTACCCATCGGCATTCAAACTTTTTCAGAATTGGTTGATCCTGTGGAAAATAATGTCTACGTTGATAAAACAGATATTATTCTTAATTTAATCAAAAATGGTAAATATTATTTTTTGAGTCGTCCCAGGCGGTTTGGCAAAAGTGTTTTGTTAAGCACTTTGGATGAGATTTTTTCTGCCAACCAAGTATTATTCAAAGATTTGGCAATTGAACATCAATGGAATTGGGAGGTTGCATATCCTGTTATTCGTTTGAGTTTTGGTGGTGGGGAGTTTAGAACAGAGGCTTTATTTGATGAGGTGATTCGTCTCAATTTATTAAGAAATCAGAAAAAACTGGACATTTATTGCGACAAAGAATTAAGCCCTGGTGCTTGTTTTCGTGAATTGATTATCAGTGCTTATGAGCATTATCAGCAAAAAGTTGTCATTCTAATTGATGAATATGACAAGCCAATTATTGATGTCATTACCGATAAAGAGCTGGCTCGATTCAATCGTGATAAGCTGAAAGGTTTATACGGTGTGATGAAAGATTTGGATGAATATATTAAATTTGTCATGATCACGGGAGTGTCTAAATTTGCTAAATTAAATTTATTCAGTGGTTTGAATAATTTGGAAGATATTACGCTTGATAAAAGATATTCTACGCTTTGTGGATATACTCACTCACAGGTTAATGAGGTTTTTGCAGAGCATCTGAAAGGTGTTGATATGGAAAAGCTTAAAAGATGGTATAACGGATATAATTATTTTGGTGAACCTGTTTATAATCCATTTGATATTTTGTTATTTATATCAAAAGATAAAGAATATCGTAACTATTGGTGGAGTACAGGCAATCCTAGTTTTTTAATCGACAAACTCAAAGAACAAAACTATTATTTGCCCGAGCTTCAAAACTTCATTGCAGATGATATGTTGCTGGAATCATTTGATGTTGATTATATCGATTTAATTGCTTTGCTTTGGCAAACGGGTTATTTGACTTTTGCAGAAAAAATGACCAAACGAGATCAACTTGTCTATCGTCTTAAAGTGCCGAATAGAGAAGTTCAAGCCTCTTTAAATGGTTTGTTTATTGATTATCTCACCAATCACAAACATCAGAAAATGTCTCAGCAAGATCAGCTATATGATGCTTTGGAAGCCGATAATTTAGAGGGTTTTAAACAAGCGTTGAGTGGTTTGTTTGCCAGTATTCCTTACCATAATTATGCCAATAATATCATTGCCAACTACGAAGGTTATTATGCATCGGTTGTTTATACTTATCTGGCATCACTAGGTGTGCCGATGGTGGCAGAAGATACCACCAATAAAGGAAGAATTGATTTAACCTTGTTGATGCCGAATAAAATAATCATTGTGGAGTTTAAGGTGGATGTTAAAGCAGGGGAGAGTATGGCAATAGAGCAAATCAAGAGTAAGCAATATGCAGAAAAGTATACTTTAAAAAAAGAACCTATTTATTTGTTGGGTATTCATTTTGATTCAAATGATAAGAATATTACTGCATTTGAGTGGGAAAAGTATTCTGCTTAATACAAAAGGACCGACTCATAAAATAGAGTCGGTTTTTATATTTTTACCATGAAGTGCATGAAGATATTGAAGTTTTTTTCTTCATTGTCTTCATGTGCTTCATGGTAAAAAAATATGCCATTCGCAGAATATTTGCCTGTTAGGGGATCATGTTCCTGTTATCAAGTTATTAGTATTAGGAAGCTAACTTAGCTTTAATCGCATTGATGACATCATCACTGGATGTTGCGCTAACGGTGACAACCAATCCTTCATTTTCATAAAAACCAATCAGTGGTGCAGTTTTTTCGTTGTAAGTTTCAAGGCGGTGGCTGATGGCTTCTGTGGTTTCATCGGCACGTTGAACTACTGCGCTGCCACATTTGTCGCACTTGCCTTCTTCTTTAGGTGGGTTGCTTTTGACATTGTAGATTGCTTGGCAATCACCATTTTCACAAGTTCTGCGAGTGGTTAAACGATCTAAAATAACATCTCTAGGTACGTCAATGTTAACGGCCATGTCTAGTGTGATGCCAATGTCTTTCAACAATACTTTCAATGCTTCTGCTTGTGGAATTGTTCGGGGGAAGCCATCTAACAGAAAGCCTTTTGAGCAATCATCTTCTTGTAATCGGCTTCCCATAATGCCCATAATTAATTCATCGGGTACCAAGTCACCACGGTTCATGAAGTCTTGAGCTTGTTTGCCAAGGTCAGAACCTGCTGCCACTGCACCACGAAGAATATCACCGGTAGAAATTTGTACAGAACCATCAAGTTCAGTTAATAACTTAGCCACGGTTCCTTTACCTGCGCCTGGGGCACCTAAAAGAATTAATTTCATTTTGACTCCTAAAAAATGTTGAATTACTGGATTAATAAAGCGAGATAAATATACACCATTTTAATTCAACTGTGTAATGTTTATTGCGAGCCTCTTAGGATGTATTTGGCAGGGCTATTTTGTATTAAACCTTGAAATTGCGGATAATAAGTCATTCATTGATTGAAAACGGTCATCTCGTGACTTTGCAATGGCTTTAAAAATGGTTTGTTGTAGCTCTTCTGGAAACTCTTTGAGTTTTTGAGTCATTGAGGGTGGTTGTTGTTCGGTATGTAACTTTGCCAGTTCATCATAAGTTTGACCAGAAAATGGAATTTCTGATGTGAAAATTTTATATAAAATAATGCCGACAGAATAAATATCAGATCTGATATCAAGAGGTTTGCCTGCAAATTGTTCAGGTGACATGTATTCAGGCGAGCCTGCATACAATAGCGTTTGGTTATATTCTTTGGTGGCAGATTCTTCATCAGGTAGTTCGGACTTGGCATCTCTTATTTTCATGGCTAGACCAAAATCCATGATTTTTAGTATGCCTTGTCGGGCAATAATCATATTTTGTGGTTTTAAGTCACGGTGAATGATGCCTTCGTTGTGTGCCACTTCAATGGCTGAACATATTTGTTTGCCTAAAATTAATCCCATCTGCAAATCAAGTGCGCCTTGATTCAGGATAAATTTGTCCAATGTGATGCCATGTACATATTCCATGGTGATATAGGGTTGTTCATTGTTCCATAATCTGAAATCGTAAGTTCTTAAAATATTTCGATGGCTGATTTTACGAGCCAATTTGATTTCTTCTTTCAGTAGATCGATGTCGTCTTTGATCATTTTTTCTCGTAACAACATTTTTAAGGCAACGGGTTCGCTTAGGTCACTGTCATGTGCTAAATAAACCGCTCCCATTGCACCTTTGCCAAGTAATTTGATGATTTTGTAACGATTGTTAATCAATTTACCCAGAATAGGATCAACTTTTCGTGGAGCTTTGTTTGTATTTGCTGGTGATGAAGCCTCTTCTGCGGGGTATTGCGTTTGCATGTCATTGGTTTTAGGGGGATTTTGGTTGAGTATGGGTGTTGTTAAGTTATTGCTTTCAGCTCCAGGGTATTGGGTTGAATTCATTGATGTATTTTCTTGTTCTGTTTCGCTGGGGTAATGCGTAGCAAGCCTATCTTGTGGGTTATCCTGCGGGACTACATGATTATTTGCATGATTGATATTTTCGGTTGATCTGGCAGGAAAATGTGTCTCAGAGGTTTCGATGGTTTGAGGTTGAGTCACTATATCATTCTGTGTTGATGCAGGATAAGTTGTTTCAGCGATATTGTTTTGAGCTACTTCATTTGGTTCAGTCATTTCATGAGCTTGATTGAGGGTGTCGTCAGATGACGTAACGTTATTTGGGTATTGAGTGGCAGATAAATCATTTGCAGAGGGTTTATTGGATATTATGGATGCGTCGTCGGTTATCACCGAATCAGCAATAGGATAAACGGTTGAAGAGATTGCGGATTCGGTTTGATTATTTTCATTTTGCGTCAAGACATGGTGATGATCAGTGGGTTCATTTTTATTGGGGTAATACGTTCCAGACATGTTAGGTGTTTGATTGCCTAAGGTGGTGTTGTTTTCAATATTAGCCAGATGATCTTTGGCATAACAAGTATTGGACAGTGAATTTGTTGAATTATTCAAATGACTGTCATTGTTATTGTATTCAAAGTTTTCTGACATTTGAGCTAAAAAGTTTTCTAGGTCTGCTTTTTCTTTCAGCTCATTGTTCATGTGCTTAAAGGCTCGATATAAACTGCCGATTTCATCCCATCGATCTTCCATGTTTTCTATTTCAAATGGCTGGCCTGACTCAATTTTTTTAGTGGCATTTACCAATGATAAAATGGGGTTGGATATACCTCTGGCGATTAATATGGCAATTAATATGACGAGTAAAATACTCACTAAACCAGTCCATACTAAGGTGTTTTTAATGGACTCAAAGGGTGCGCTTAATTCGGTATGTGATCGCATTGAAATGACAAAACCCAAAGGTTTTTCGTCACTTCTTGATAAAATGCTTAAAACAGCATGATAGCGTTCGCCATTTATTTTTAATTGTACTTTTTGTTGTTTGACTTTTTTATTCAATAAAGGCTTCCAAACTGGGTTTAAACGAAGCTCTTCTGAAAGTGCTTCAGTTAATTCGGGATTTGTTAGCATAATGGCTTTGGGGTTTGTTGAACCAAGTTTTTGGTCTTTCACAAAGGCAAAATAACCAATGTCACTGGCGGTCAACTGATTTACTTGTCGAGCAATTTCAGGGGTTAAAGCATAAGCAATGGCAATGCTGCCTCGGACAATATTTTTAGCCACATTGTCAACCACTGGCATGGCAACAATTTGTAATAGCTGATCACCTTGGCGCATAAATCCATGGGTTGTTCGCCCTGATAATGCAGAGTCAAATAGATAGCTTTTACCTTTTAGTTTTCGGCCAATCATGTCGGACTTGTCTTGGCGAGAAATAACCACGCCATTTTTATCGGTAAAAATTAAAATATCAAACTTGAGGGTTTGTTTTAACTCGTTGGATATATCCATTAAAGTGGCTGTTTCACCCGCATATATTTCGGGAAAAATTTTGGGGTCACTGGCAATATTTCGGGCTTTTTCAGTCATATTGTTAAATCTTAACTGTATTGACTCATTAATGATGATGCCCGATTGAGTTAATGATTGAAACAATGCTTGTCGGGTAACAGTATTTGCTTCTCTGTTAATGTTGAAAAGGTTAAGTAATGTTAATAGACCGAAGCCTAAAAAAACCAATAAAAATAATTTTGTGGTAATACCAAAGCGAACTTGTTTCATAATTTTAACTTTAATTGTTTTGATTAAAAATCTTCGTAAGAACTGTCGTATTCATTCTCATTGATGACTGGATAGGTCTGATTGTTTTTATTAAAATGAGGTTTTTTAATGTAGCTAGAATAATCCAGTAGGAGATTGATGGACTGGTTTTTGTCATCAATAATTTCAATTTGTTTTTTCATTTCACCCCTGACATTCCATGCCAGTAATTGGTATCGTCCTGCAGGTATTTGATTTATTTCAAACTTACCATCACTGTCCGTTAATGCAAAAAATGGACTGTTGCTGACATAAACGAAGGCCGCCATTTGTCCATGGATATTGCAATATATTTTAACCAAACCTGACGAATTAAACTGTTGCCAGGTTTTAACTTTGTTTTGGTTGTGTTGCGTATATGATCCCAAGTCAAATTGATTGCCTTGGCTGGATGAAAAAACGTTATGTTTAAAGGACTCTAAGTTGGAAAAGTTAACTTTATCGCCTGTCTGAATGATTTTATAGCCAGGAATAAACTCTTTATGAGTCATTTTTATTTGATGTGTTTTTGAGGTGCGTGGTTGTGCTTTAAAATTTTGATTGATGGGTTCTAATATCACCATGATATTTTTGGGTGAATTAGATTCTGTAGCAAAATTTAAAGCACTTTTTTTGATTTTAATCTCGCCTGATAGTGAACTAGCAAAACAGTGGTTACTTATCAAGCACAAGCTACTAATAGTGATAAGCCAGTATTGGAAAGGTTTGAATGTCATCGCAATTTGCCCTTAAAAACAGTCATATTGAAAATATTGTTATGTTTTTAAAGTATAGCCATTTATCCAATTTTCTATAGTTTAATCCTGACTTTTCGTTAAACATTAGGGGTGAGTCTGACTCCTGGCGTTAAGATAAGCCTGTTCTGAAACTTTCTGCCAGTCCATCGCATTGTTTCTGAATTTCATATAAGACTGGTAAATCTTTTTGGATTTTTTATCTTTATCAGCAATTTCAGCCACCACTTCTTCGGATAATTGTTTTAATTTTATTAAAACATCATCGGGAAAGTTTTTTAATTTGACTTGATGATCGTTGATTAACTTTTGTAATGCTGTGTTATTTCTTGCCGTATATTCTGCCATCATATCCAAATTGGCTGCTTTGCAGGCGGTTTTTACAATGAGTTTTAAATCTTTGGGCAAGGCGTTGAATGCGTCCTGATTGATAAAACATTCTAAGGTTGTGCCAGGCTCATGCCAGCCAGGGTAGTAGTAATATTTGGCAACTTTATAAAAACCAAAAGCCAGATCATTATATGGGCCAACCCATTCGGTTGCATCAATCGCACCCGATTGTAATGAGGTGAAAATTTCACCCCCTGGCAGGCTGACGGGCGTGCCTCCAGCTCTTTTTAACACTTCACCACCTAAGCCAGGGATGCGCATTTTAAGACCTTTTAGGTCCGCAACCGTTTTGATTTCTTTGTTAAACCAGCCTCCCATCTGTACGTCGGTATTGCCTGCCGCGGTTGGAATTAGTCCAAAGTCTTTATATAAATCTTCCCATAATTCCATGCCACCACCATAATACAGCCAGGCATTCATTTCGTTGGCGGTTAGTCCAAAAGGTACGGCTGAAAAGAATTGTGCGGCTTCTGTTTTGCCTTTCCAGTAATAAGAAGCTCCATGTCCCATTTGCGCCGTGCCTCGGGAAACGGCGTCAAATATTTCAAAGGCGGGGACAAGTTCGCCAGCACCATAGACTTTTACCCTGATGCGTCGGTCACTCATTTGTTCAATCATTTTAGCCAGTTTATTGGCGCCTGTTCCCAGTCCAGGAAAGTTTTTGGGCCAGGTTGTCACCATTTTCCAGCGGATGCGTTTTTTGGCAAATGCATTTTTGCTGGTGATTAAGGTTGAGCCTGCGGCTAATGCACCGAGTCCAGTGTTTCTTATAAAATGTCTGCGATTCATTTGTTTTCCTTTTCAAGCTGTTGTTCAATGTCGAGTAATCTTTCGGGAGTTCCAATATCAGACCAGTCGCCTTGGAATAATTCCCCCGTGACTTTTTGTTGTTCTATGGTTTTTCTAAGTAATGGTGCCAGTTTGAATTTTACGGGCTGGCAATTTTTAAATAATTCTGGGTGATAAACACCAATGCCGCTGAATGTAAATTGCTCAGCTGCTTGATTTGTAACTAGTTTATTGGTTAAGCCAAAATCACCTTGAGGGTGGTGTGCTGGGTTTTCAACTAATACTAGGTGAGCCAAACTGGAAATACTTGTCAATTGGTTAAAGTCATAATTTGTCCAAATATCGGCATTGATAACAATAAAAGGGGACTCTCCTAGTAAGGGTAGGGCTTTTGTAATGCCTCCCCCCGTTTCCAGTCCATTGTCACCTTCAGCAGAATAGGAAATATTGACACCAAATTGATGACCCTTGCCGAGTGCATTTTCAATTTTTTCACCGAGATAGGCATGATTAATGATGATTTCTTCTATACCCGCACATTTTAATGATTCGAGATGGTACTCAATTAATGGTTTTCCTGAAATTTTTAACAGTGGTTTTGGGCAGTGGTCGGTTAATGACCTCATTCTTTCCCCACGACCTGCTGCCAGAATCATTGCTTTCATGGAATTCCCAGATAAAAATAGCTGATTGGTTTTTTTTCGGTTAAGATTGCTCTTTTCAAATAATATAGAATATCCATGAATAAACAACCGCTAGCTGTATTAAAAGATATTTTTGGTTATGACCAGTTTCGAGGTCAGCAACAAGCTATTATTGAGCATGTGATTGATGATGGAGATTCGTTGGTATTGATGCCAACAGGGGGAGGGAAGTCGCTTTGTTACCAAATACCTGCATTATGTAAACCTGGTTTAGCCATTATTATTTCTCCCTTGATTGCGCTAATGCAAGACCAGGTGGATGCACTCAATGAATTGGGAATTCAATCTGCTTTTATCAATTCTAGTTTGGCGATTGAAGAAATTAATCAAATAGAGTATCAGGCCCAATCAGGGCAATTGGATATTTTATATTGTGCGCCAGAAAGAATGTCGCCTTATTTTTTAAACTTCATGGAAAGCTGTACAATATCCCTTTTTGCGATTGATGAGGCTCATTGTGTGTCTCAGTGGGGGCATGATTTTCGCCCTGAATATCTCAAATTGAATGCTTTGCATGAACGCTTTCCTCAAGTGCCCAGAATTGCACTGACAGCAACTGCTGATGCGGTAACTCGGGAAGAAATTAAAAATCGACTTAATTTGGGTCAGTCCAGAGTCTTTACCTCCAGTTTTGATCGTCCTAATATTCGTTATCACATCACTCAAAAACAAAATTTCAAGAAGCAGTTACTGGATTTTATTACTGCCAATCATCCTAAAGACTCAGGTATTGTTTATTGTTTATCTCGTAAAAAAGTAGATGATATTAGTCTGTGGTTGAAGCATGAAGGTTACAATGCCTTGCCTTATCATGCGGGGATGACCAATGATGCTAGGAGACGAAATCAACAGCGCTTTATTATAGAAGAAAATATCATCATTGTGGCAACTGTTGCTTTTGGTATGGGTATCGACAAACCTGATGTTAGATTTGTGGCTCATCTGGATTTGCCAAAAAGTGTTGAAGCTTATTATCAGGAAACGGGACGAGCAGGGCGTGATGGTTTGCCAGCGGATGTGTGGATGACTTATGGTTTGGCAGACGTGATTCAAATTCGGTCATTCATTGATTCGTCTGTCGCAGAAGATAAATTCAAGCAGGTTGAGCGTAGAAAATTAGATGCTTTGCTGGGTTTGTGTGAGACGACTGAATGTCGTCGCTATACTTTGCTGAAATATTTTGATGAAGACTCTCCCAAACATTGTAATAATTGTGATACTTGCTTGGTTCCTGTTGAAACATGGGATGCCAGTGTGGCTGCGCAAAAGGCTATTTCCTGTATTTTTCGTACAGGACAACGATTTGGTGTGACGCATTTAATTGATGTTTTGCTGGGTAAAAAGACAGACAAAGTTAGCCGTTTTGGGCATGAAAAAATCAGCACCTGGAATATTGGTGGTGAGTTTGATGTTAAGCAGTGGCGATCAGTTTATCGACAATTGGTGTCATTGGGATACTTGCAAACTGATGTTGATGGGCATGGTGGTTTAGCGTTGACAGAACAATGTCGCCCCATTTTAAAAGGTGAAACACACTTATTATTAAGGAAAGATGTGTTTTCCAGTAGTAAATCAAAAACCAAGTCACAAGTTGTTAAGCATAGTTTATCAAAAGAAGAAGAGCCACTTTGGAATGCGTTACGTGAAAAAAGAACAGAGTTGGCAAAAGAGCATAATTATCCTCCTTATATTATATTTCAGGATGCTACTTTGGTCGAAATGGTCAGGCATCGCCCAGAAACATTAACAGAAATGAATATGTTGACAGGAATTGGGCAAAAAAAGCTGGAGCAATATGGTCAAATATTTTTAGAAGTAGTGAATGCATTTTCTGATGACAGTACAGTAAAAATACCGTTAACTTACACACCAGACTATGCAGAAAGCCAGCAAAACTCAGATGAAATGAGCTTGCAATTGTTTCTCAATGGATTAGATATTGATGAAATCGCTCAAAAGAGAAATATTTTGAGGGCGACCATCGTCAACCATTTATCAAAAGCGATAGAAAATGGTACGATTTCAAGTATTGAAGTGGTTGATATTGAGGAAAAAGACATGCAGTTGATAGAAGATACCATTTTGTCACAAGATGATGGTGTTGATACTCGATTAAAACCTGTTTTTGAGTTTCTTGATGGTGTTTATGACTATGATACCATTAAATGTGTTAGGGCAGGCTTGGCGTATCAACTGAACCAGCAAGAGGTTGGTTTTAATTAGCCTGAATTTTTGACCCTGTCGAAGAGTGGTGTTAATATCTACCCAAAATCGGGTTGAATAAAAATTTGCCAAAAGTATTAAATTTAGTAATAACTCACAAGGGAGAAAAACATTGTCAACTAAGCATCCCGTTGTTGCCGTCACTGGTTCATCTGGCGCAGGAACAACCACTGTAAAAAGAGCATTCGAACATATTTTTTATCGAGATAATATTAATCCAGCAGTCATTGAGGGAGATAGTTTTCACCGTTATGATCGTGTTGCCATGAAAGAAGCCATTAAAAAGGCAACGGCAGACAATAAAAACCTGAGTCATTTTGGCCCTGAAGCCAATCATTACGAGAAAATTGAAGCATTGTTCAAGTCGTATGGTGAAACTGGCGGCGGTAAAAAACGTTATTATTTACACAGTGAAGAAGAAGCAAAGCCTTATGGTCAACAGCCAGGTGAATTTACTGAATGGGAAGACATCCCAGAAAATACAGACTTGTTGTTTTATGAAGGTTTGCATGGTGGCGTTGAAGATAAAGCGGCAGGTGTCAATGTGGCAAATTTTGTTGATTTATTGATCGGTGTTGTGCCTCTGGTTAACTTGGAGTGGATACAAAAAATTCACCGTGATTCAGCAGAGCGTGGCTACAGTGCAGATGCAATTGTTGATACAATTTTACGTCGAATGTATGATTATGTTCACTACATTACCCCTCAATTTTCAAAGACTGATATTAACTTTCAACGTGTTCCAACGGTTGATACCTCAAATCCTTTCATTGCTCGAGATATTCCAACACCCGATGAAAGTTTTGTTATTATTCGTTTTAAGTCACCGAGCAAGTTCAATATAGATTTTCCATATTTATTGAGTATGTTGCACGATTCATTCATGTCCAGAAGAAATACAATTGTTGTGCCTGGTGGAAAAATGGGTTTTGCCATGGAACTTATTTTGACACCAATTATTGAAGATATGATGGCGCAACGATAGTTGTTTGAAATTATACCGCAAGGGTATAAGTTGTTATTGAAGTGGACAAGCCGCCTAATTCAGCTTTAACACTCATCATTAAATTGCAATGATTTAATGGTGGGTGTTGATGTCGTTATAATAATACTTGATTTCAGTATGAAAAATATTGATGCCAAATAATTTTCATTATTGGTTTTTCCAAAAATATTCTATATTTCAACTACTAACATTAAACTCCTCCAAACTGGTTAAATTTAATCGTTTTAAATTATAAAAAAAATTTAAATATCTTTGAATTTACACTTTAATAAATGAAAGAATCACCTATCCTTTTAGAAGTGGATATCATGAGCTTGTTTTTCAGATATTACTTAAAGAACCTTTTGAAAATTGCTGCAGTGTTTAAATGTGCGAAATATACATCGTGCTGAAAACCAACTGGGCTGTTTTTCTGGTAAAACAAAATACAACTTAATAAACAATAACATTTTGGAGGATACGACCAATGCCTGATTTATTTTCAGACGAGTGGATGAACAAATTAAAAGACTTATGGAATGCTGACCCAGAAGTAAAAGATAAGCTGGCAGAGATTGATTTCAATTCTGTTATTGCTTGTGGTTTTAAAGATGGCGACAAACCTTTAGGTGTGTTTGTTGTTGAAAAAGGTGAATGTGTTCGTGCAGGGCTTTATGACGGTGAAGAACTAAACTGGGACATGAGAGCTTCTGAGAAAGACTGGGGTAAGTGGATGGCTAAACCATTAGGTATGACTGGAATGGGAATGGCTTTTACCACAGGTAAATTAAAGTTTAAAGTGGGCGATTTCAAAGCCATGATAAAAGATCCAAAAATGGCAATGCCATTTGTTAAAAGCTTTGGTTTGATGTCACAAATCTAAGTTATATCTTAAGGAAGCCATAATAAATTCTCTTATGGCTTTCTTTCTCATTTCTCCATTTCCGAAAATATAAAGCATTCCTCTATTTCGTCTAATCAAGTATACTCCTTGCAATTTCTTCTTTGCAATCAAGTAACTCGTTATGACAGATATCAATTCTCAACAAATCAATAGTTTTTTTCAACAAGCTAATTTTATCAAAAGCGTGCCTGACCTTGAGCTTTCTCCAGAAGATAGAGGGGTTGAAATTGCTTTTGCTGGTCGCTCAAATGCGGGAAAGTCCAGTGCAATTAATCGCATTGCACAAAAAAAAGCATTGGCAAGAACCAGTAAAACCCCTGGTCGAACACAGCATATTGTTTTCTTCTCAATGGATGAAGAACGGCGTATGGTTGATTTACCAGGTTATGGTTTTGCAAAAGTTCCACAGCAAATGAAAATAAAGTGGCAACAAGCTATCAATAATTATTTGGCCAATAGGCAATCATTACAAGGTTTGGTGTTAATGATGGATGTTCGTCATCCACTACGTGATTATGACATGATGCTGCTTGATTGGTGTCAGCAAAATGAGTTAGCCATTCATGTCTTATTGACCAAAGCAGACAAACTTAAAAAAGGTCCTGCTCAATCCACTTTGCTCCAGGTGCGCCAAGAATTTTCAAAAAATAAATTTAATGCAACGGTTCAGCTATTTTCGTCAACAAAATCTACAGGCGTTGATGAAGCAAGACGCTTAATTTGGAACTGGTTAAATCCCGAATAAAGGTGTTATAAATAATACTGTACTAAATTAATCAAGAATTATTGGTAATTGTTTTAAAGAGGTTGTAAGATACCATTTTTATTATTTGTAAAAAAATATCAAATCGCTTAATTATTTTTCTAAGGAACGGGAAGTTATTTCGTTCTCGTTCCTAAAATAGATTGTAATTATTCAGCGTGTTTAGATTTTTTCCTAGTTCGAGGCATTTTCGCACGAAAAATGTGAGCATATTTAAGTCTATGTGATCATTTGAGTACGAAAATAATGTCAAACTAAATTGAGCTTACTCAAGAGAGAGATTTTCTGGGTGAAAGAAATAGGGTGAAAAGATGAATGCTTTGAGTCGTTACAATAGATTAAGCCCAATTTCACTATTGTACAATTTAAGGAAAAAGTCATGGATATGATGGATTTAATTAACATGTTCTCTCGTTGGAGTCATTTATTGTTTGGAATTACCTGGATCGGTCTTCTGTATTATTTTAACTTTGTTCAAGGCGGTTACTTTAAAACCGCAACTCCAGAAGCTTTAACGGATGCTAAAGCCAAGTTAGCTCCTAGTGCATTGTGGTGGTTTCGTTGGGGGGCAATGTTTACATTCATCACTGGTCTTATTTTATTAGCTGGCGTGACTAAAAATGCACAGTTAAATAGTTATATCGTTATGGGAGCAACACTGGGTACTTTAATGTTTTTGAATGTTTGGATGGTGATTTGGCCAAATCAAAAAATTGCTTTGGGTATGGTTGAGGGTGATGGCCCCGCAGCGGCAGGCAAAGCATTGCTTGCATCAAGAACAAATGTTTTATTCTCTGGCCCAATGGCTTTTGGAATGATGGCAGGACCTCACTTTGCAGGATCATCCAGTGGTTATGGTCATCCATTAGGAATGGGATTGTGGGTTGTGCTTGCTGTGATTGCATTATTAGAAGTCAATGCGCTTAAAGGTAAGCAAGGCCCTATGACAACGGTTAATGGTGTGATTGGAAGTAGTGTTGTTTTAACTGTTGTTTTTGTTGGTATTCTTGAAATGATCGCTTAATCTTTATTTCGACAGCAGAGACAATGTATTACTTGTCTCTGCTGTTATTAGATTAACTATTCAGGTTGCCTACTTATATTTTTTGCCTTGAACTGGAGCAAAAGAGGGGAGGCTTGAAGCAGTTGTTATTATACGATACTCACATTTTCTGCCTGAGGTCCTTTTTCTCCTTCTGTTACATCCATTTTCACTGCTTGTCCTTCTCGTAAAGTTTTCTTTCCTCGGCCATTGATGGCGCTGTGATGAATAAATACATCGTCACCATTAGACTGCTCAATAAAGCCAAACCCTTTTTCTTCATTAAACCATTTTACTGTACCGTTCAATTGGTTTGCCATGGTTTTCATTTTTACCAAATAGCTCAAAGTGAAAAGAGAATCGTCGTTGCGCATAAGGAATAAGGTGATACAGGCTGCCAACATTGGGATTGCAGCAAAAAATAAAATATTTGGACCATCGAATGGTGCTAAGTATTGCTTAAATGAAGATAGTGTTGAAATAGAGTGAAGCAACAATACAATGCCGTAGACATGCTTTTTATAAATGCCCATCAAAAATGCAAAAAGAATGACCAGTTCAATGCAACCTATCAATGTCATCAATGTACTGCTAAATCCACCTAAAAAATAAAATTTTTCATAAACAGTTGCGGCATGTATGGGGTTTAAAAACTTATCCAGAGTCCATACAAACATGACTAAGAAAATAGAGACTCTCAATAAAAAGAGTGATTGTTCAAGTGTTTTGTTATTTTCCATTTAATATCCTTAAAGTAAGTATGCTGCTAGGAGGCTGTCCGAAAACGCATCTTTCCGCCAGAACTGCGTTAAAATTCGGCTCAAAATGCTCATTTACACACGCAAACTGCGCTTTTTCGACAATTTTATGCCTTGATTTGACGAAAATCTGAGTTCTCGGACAGCCTCCTAGGAGGTTGTCCGTGTAAATTTTATTTTAAATTTAAAAGCCAGTCATTATAAATGAAAATATTCGATATATCTGATCTTTCTAAAATTAATTTGTAATAAATGAATGATTAGATTGTCTATACGCTACACTTGAAGAATAACCAATTAATTTACTAGGGTAAAATAAATGAAAAAGAAACTAACTTTAAAAAAATCACAAATCTTTGCCACAATGGTTGCCACATCAACGTTATCTGTTGCTGCGGTAGAAAATGTTAATGCTTCAGAGCTGTTTGGTGCTACTCAGTTATCCAGTGGTTATATGCTTGCGATGTCTGATGGTAAATGTGGAGAAGGTAATTGCGGTGGCAAAAAAACCAAAGAAGCCAAATGTGGAGAAGGCAATTGTGGCGGTAAAAAGAAAGAAAAATCGAAAGAAGGTAAATGTGGAGAAGGCAATTGTGGTGGTAAAAAGAAAGAAAAATCGAAAGAAGGTAAATGTGGAGAAGGCAATTGTGGCGCTAAAAAGAAAGAAAAGTCAAAAGAAGGTAAATGTGGAGAAGGCAATTGTGGCGCTAAAAAGAAAGAAAAGTCAAAAGAAGGTAAGTGTGGTGAAGGCAAATGTGGAAGTAGTTAAAGGGCTTTAATCAATGAAAAGACACCCAGTTACGGGCGTTGGTCTCGGGTTAAGGCGTGATTTTCTGGATGATTTTTTGTTAAATCCTCCAGAAATAGTCGATTTTATTGAGGTCGCTCCAGAAAATTGGATGACTTTAGGCGGTGAGTTGGGTGAAAAGTTTGCAGAAATTGCTACTCGTCACTCCGTTACACTACATGGTCTTTCACTCTCTCTTGGAGGTCCTGAAAAATTAGATGAATATTTTCTCCATCGAGTGAAACACTTTATGGATAAACATCATATTAATCTTTATACAGAACACTTAAGTTACTGTAGTGATACAGGGCATTTGTATGATTTAATGCCCATTCCTTTTACACAAGATGCCATTGCTCATGTAGTTGATCGAATTAAAAAAGTTCAGGATGTGACAGGAAATCAATTTGCCATTGAAAACGTATCCTATTATGCTGCTCCAATGCAACAGATGGCAGAAATTGAGTTTATTAATGGCATTCTAGAAAAATCTGATTGCCAATTATTACTTGATGTCAATAATATCTATGTGAATAGCATCAATCATGGTTATGATGCACTTGATTTTTTAAAGCAACTGCCCTGTGAGCGTATTGCTTATTGCCATATTGCAGGTCATTACGAAGAAGATGCAGACTTAATTATTGATACTCATGGTGCTGATGTGGTGTCCTCTGTTTGGAATTTATTAAGTGAGGCTTACCAATTATTTGGTGTTTTTCCGACCTTGCTAGAAAGAGACTTTAATATTCCTCCGTTAAATGAATTGATTGATGAATTACAACAGATTAAACGTCACATGACTCAAGCAAAAACCAACCAATATGTCGCCTGAAGCTGATTTCATTCATACTCAAAGAGTATTCGCTAATTTTATTCGTGATCCTGAAAAAAATACTTTGCCTGACGGGGTAGAGTCTCGTCGAATGAAAATTTATGCAGAGTTGTTTTATAACAATATCGAAGGATTTATTAATAATAATTTTCCAGTATTACATGCTGTGGTTGAAGAATCTATTTGGCAAAAAGTCATTCGACAATTCATGGTTAAACACCGCTGTAAAAGCCCTATTTTTGCAGAAATTGGGAGAGAATATCTACAGTTTCTGGAAACTGAGAGTTTTCAAAGCAGTGATCTGGCCTCCCAATTACCCGATTTTACCCTGGAACTTGCTTATTACGAATGGCTTGAGCTGGTTTTGTCGATTGATCAATCGGTCATTGATTGGGTGCCAGTAGAGCAATCCAGTCAACAATTTTTACTCAAAAAACAACTGAAAGTATCTGATTTATCTCGACTGGGAAGTTTTTCATATCCTGTGCATCAAATCAGTGATTCATTTATTCCTGGTTTGGAAGATAAGCAAGATAGTCACTTGTTAATTTACCGTAATCGTCAGCATCAAATTAACTTTATTTTACTTGCACCGATGAGCGCGCTTTTATTTCAAAAATTATCAGAAGCTGATGGGGAGACTGTGGAAATGATTTTATTGAATCTTGCTGAGGAAATTGGTTTTAAAAACAGTGATGAGTTTTTGTTGGCAGGATGCAATATAATTGACGAATGGTGTCAGAAAGATATCGTTTATTGGTAATATTGGACTCATTGTATTTTTTTACCGTGAAGTTCATGAAGGAAATGAAACTTTTCTTCATTGTCTTCATGTGCTTCATGGTAAAAATTAGATTGCTAAATTATAAATTCTGATTAGCGTTCTGTATCATACTGTCTGTGGTTGATATTGCTTTAGAATTCATTTCATAAGCCCGTTGGGTTTCGATCATATTGACCATTTCTTCAACAATATTCACGTTAGAACTTTCCAGTGCGCCTTGTATCAAACCTCCTGCACCATTGGTTCCAGGGTTAGAAACAGAGGGCGATCCGCTGGACGCTGTTTCTACATAAATATTGTCACCAACCGCTTGTAAACCACTGGGGTTAATAAAGTCTGCCAGTTGAATTTGACCGACATTAGTGGGAGCTGTTTCACCTTGTGAGACAACACCCACTATGCCGTCTTCACTGATCGAAATGGTGTTGGCGTTGGCTGGTAGGGTGATTTGTGGGTCGAGAGTGTAACCATTTTTGTCCACCAGTAAACCTTCTGAATTCATTTTAAATGAACCATCACGAGTATAACCTAAGTTGCCGTCTGGTGTTCTGATTTGAAAGTAACCACGTCCCTGAATGGATACATCTAGCGAATTACCTGTTTGTAATAAGTTGCCTTGGGTGTGTATTTTTTCTGTGGCAACTGTTCTGACACCTGTACCCACCTGTAATCCTGTGGGAGACTTGGTGTCTTGTGAGGTTTGTGAGCCGACTTGTCTGACGTTTTGATAAAGTAAATCTGAAAACAATGCTCGTTCTTTCTTAAAACCAACGGTATTGACGTTGGCCATATTATTAGAGATTGTTGACATTCTTGTCTGTTGGGCATCTAACCCCGTTTTTGCAATCCAGAGTGAAGCGTACATAGCTTGTCTCCCTTAAGTTATCATCTCCGCACATTGCGAAAACCTGTTAGTGCCATTTATTTGGCTGTTAATATCTTGTTTATATAGATGATGCAGATATTGTGCCAGTTATTAAATTTTAGTTCCTTAAAATGGTCTAAGTAATTGAGAGCTTTGCGTGTCATTCTCTTTGATATTTTTCATCATTTTATTCTGAATTTCGTACTGTCTTTGGTATTGAATCATGTTGACCAGAGTTGTTATGGTGCTGACATTACTGCCTTCTAATGCCCCTGACACAATTTTGACGTTTGCATCAGGTGGTGCAACTTCACCTTCATTTTTTAAATACATCATGCCCGCATTGCCTTTAACCATTTGGTTTTCTTCAGGCTTGGTCAGTTTAATTCGGTCTATGACAACCATGTTGGTGTTTTGTTGGCCGAGAGGTAAAATGCTGATGGTGCCATCATCAGCAATGTTGATTTTTTTAGCGGGTGGAATGGCGATTGGACCACTATTATTACCGATGACCTTATGTCCAACGCCATTAGTCAAAAGACCCTCAGCGGAAACTCTAAGATCACCTGCACGAGTATAGCCTTCTTTTCCTTCTTCATTTTGAACAGCGATCCAACCATCACCTTTAATGGCAATATCTAAACTATTACCCGTTTGTTTGATTGGGCCGTTAGTAAAATCAACACCGCCACTCTTGGCTTGGGCATAAATTCGTGTCGGCAGTCCTGGTCCAGTGACGGCTTCACTGGATACTTTGATTAAGTCCTGTCGGAAACCCGTCGTTGAAGCATTTGCCAAATTATTGGTGTTGACGGCCATAGCGGTCATGAGTTGAGACGATCCACTGGTCATAACATATAGCGATCTGTTCATTTTTCTACCCTCTAACTAGTGCTCTAACGGATATTGATAACCGTCTGCGTGAGCTGATTATTTGTTTCTATTGATCGGGCATTTGCCTGGAAATTACGCTGAGCCGTGATTAAATGTACCATTTCCTTGGTAATGTCCACGTTCGAGTTTTCCAATGCGCCTGATCTAATAATGCCAAAGTCACTGATACCAGATTCACCTGCCAATGGCACACCAGAGGTTAAGGTTTCAGAAAAAGAGCTGTTACCTAATTGCTTTAAACCTTGGTCGTTATTAAATTGTGCCAATGCCACTTTACCTAACGTCTGTGACTGTCCATTACTAAAAGATGCACGAATCACGCCAGTTTCGTCTAAATCGATTCCACTGAGCCTACCCGCAGTAAATCCATCTTGATCCAGTTCAGAAACAGCAAAAGGGGCCGCAAATTGAGTGGTTCCCGTCGTTGAATAGTCAAATGAAATTGACAGTGGTGCCGCATCATTGCCCAAGGCTGTTGTGGTTAATACAACATCGTTTGCAGCCAATGGGGTGGCGAGTTTACCATCAGTGCCAAACGTCATTAAGGTTGAAGGATGTCCTGTTGTCGTATCTTGTGTCACTTCTGTTCCATCAATAGCGTATTTAACTTCCCAGCCATTAACGGCTAAATCTGCCGCAACATTACTTTTGATATAATATGCCGTGGTGATATGAGAATTACCCAATGAGTCGAATGCAGTGACCGATGTCGATGACGTGTATGTTGAGCTATCGGTTAAATCAAATAGTGTTGGGTCCAATGCTGTTGCCGAACTATCAAGGTTTAAGCTGATGTCAACTGCAGTTGTTGCAGAGGGTGCTCCTGCTGTGCGTGGAATATTGACGGCTGTAGCTGTGGATAAACTGGTTGATTTAACTGAGCCATCGGTATTGGTTTGAAAGGCTTTTAAAAACTGACCTTGACCATTGACGATATTGCCATCTTTATCAACATTGAAATTACCAGCGCGGGTATAAGTATGCTCTTGGCCTGTTGCACTATCACTCATGACAAAAAAGCCTTGACCACTGATGGCTAAATCCAAGGTGCTCTCGGTAAAGTTTAAATTACCTTGGGAAAATTGTTGTGCCACTTTATTGGCTAATACACCACTGCCAACTGCCGTACTTCCGACGCCTAATGCGCTGAGGGAAAAAACATCAGCAAATTCTGTGCGAGATGATTTGAATCCTGTGGTGTTAGAGTTGGCAATATTATTACTGGTGACGTTAAGGTCTGTTGACGCTGCATTTAAGCCACTTAAGCCTGTGTTAAAAGACATAATGTTTTCTCCGCTCTGCTGTTAAAGATAAATTTTTTTAGATCACTGTGCAAAAAACTTGGTTTTTGCTTGTGAATTAAGGGTCGAGTAAGACTTCTCTCCTTAATCCTAAATTGCAATTGAGGTAAAAGCTGAGTTGAGCAGTTCGTCTGCTCTAACGAAACTTATCCCCTTTATGGAATCATTACTGAATTTGTCGAACATCATCAAATTTGACGGATGACCCATCGGCAAGGTTTAATAAAGTACCTTTGTCGTTATTTAACACCACACTTTTGACACCAAACTGGATCAATGGGTTGAATGACAAGTTTTCTTGTCCTACTTTGCCTTCTACGCTGACTTTATAGCTTCCAGCAGGCATTTGATTGCCATACTGATCTTTACCATCCCAAGAAAAGTCGATATTGCCTGGTGATTGGGTGCCTAGAGGGACTGTTTTAATGAAACCCCCATTTTGATCTGAAATATTTACTTTTAAATTTTGTACGCTGGTATCCAGAGAGACTGCGCCAGTGGTTGCATTTGATCCATTAAAATAGGTGTTGTTACTGGGTACTAAAACTTGTTTTCCCACCATTGACGCCGCTTGTAATGACTGATTGGAGGTTAACTGTTGTGCCATGGATTCAAAATTTTTATTTAATTTTTCAAGGCTGTCAACCGATGAAAATTGTGCCATTTGGGCAATAAAATCAGTATCACTACTGGGTTTTAATGGATCTTGATTTTTCAATTGGGCGGTCATTAGTGCCATGAATTCTTCCTGACCTAGTTCTGATTTATTACTTTTGGTGGTTGCTTTTTGTACATCATTTTGTGTGCGAAGCCCTATTTCAGAAAATGCACTGTTGTCTATAGCTGGCATAATAATTGTCCTTAAATTAAATAATATTGAGTGTTTATTTTCCTAGTCTTAATAATTTGACCAGCATTGATTTTGAAGTATTGGCAACCTGTACATTGGTTTGAAATGATCGAGAGGCTGACATCATATTGGCCATTTCTTCTACCGAATTGACATTGGGTCGATAAATAAATCCTTCTTCATCAGACATGGGATGTCCAGGGTTGAATTCTTTGCGGATGGGCTCATTGCTTTCAATGACATCTTTAACTTTAACGCCAATATTTGGATTTTCATTGGAATAATTATCCATCACGGCGGCAAAAACAGGATGTTTGGCTTTATAAGCGCCTTCACTGGTTGAGCTGACTGTTTGAGCATTTGCTAAATTACTGGAAATGATGCTTAGCCGAATTTGTTGGGCATTCATTGCCGTGCCTGATGTTTCTAATGCTTTTAGTAATGACATGATTATTGCCCCTTAATTGCTGATTTTAAACCTTTGATTCGATCACCTAAAAATCGAATACTGGCTTGATAATGCAAAGCTGTTTGCGTGTAACGGACATTTTCCTGATCACCTTCAACAGTGTTTCCATCAAGAGAGTCTTGGTGTGGGGTGCGGTACATCACGTCATTGACTCCCATGCCGATGGAGGTGTTCATGTTAACGTGTCCGCTGGATGTGGTTCGCATATGTTTATTGTCTTGATTTTCAGCGATAGAATTTAAAATGCCTTTAAAGTCAATGTCTCTGGCTTTGTAATTAGGTGTGTCAGCATTTGCAAGATTAGAGGCGATTAATTCAGCCCGTTTTGCGTGTACATTAATTGCTTGTGCATGAATGCCTAATGCATTATTCCAATTGATAGCCATTTTACGTCTCCTGAAAATTGATACAGGGGTAAATGCATGTCTTGTGCCAAAATGTTATTATTTAATAAAAACAATGGTTTATGCTTTTGTTCGGTTTGTTTGTGAGAGCTTTGCGGTCTGTGCGTCAAAATTTTATCGTTAATTTAAAGTATTGGAAAAATAAAGTTTTTAATAATAGGTGTTTTTTATTTTCACCATGAAGTGCATGAAGATATTGAAGTTTTTTCTTCATTGTCTTCATGTGCTTCATGGTAAAAAAATATACCATTCACAAAATATTTTCCCGTCATGGCATCATGTTTTTGTTCGCTATATTGGCAGAGATAAAGCTGAATTAGCGGTTTATACACTTCAATGATAACTTATACCCTTACAGTATAAATAATAGTTTACTGTTTCATTAATATATTTTTTTGGGTGAAATGATTATTAATTAACAGTTTTATACTATATTAATAGCCAATAGTATCAACTTCACTTGATCGGAGAAAATTTTGAAAACAACCAAAGCCTTAAGTTTATTTCTAAAAATTATGTTGCCAATTGCAGTCGTATTGAGCATTGCAATCATCATTATATTGGTTGTTGTACCACAGCAGTTAGAAAAAAATGCCAAGGCAAATGCCATTGAGTCAGCCAAAGCAACGGTCGATCAATTTAAAGCATTGAGGAAATATTATGTGGCAAATGTCATCAAAAAAGTCATCGGTAAAAGTAAAGTTAAGGCATCCTATAACCATAAGGGGGTAGATAAAACAATTCCTTTGCCTGCAACGATGATTCATGATTTGAGTCAAATTTTGTCTAAAAAAGGGACTAAAATTAATTTATACAGTGCCTATCCTTTTCCCATCAGAAGCTCACGCCAATTAGATAAGTTTCAAGAAAATTCGTGGCAATATCTTAATAAGAACCCTGATGGAATTTTTTCACAATCAACAGAAAGACAAGGTAAACAAAGAATACGAGTTGCCATTGCAGACAAAATGGTTGCTGTTGGTTGCGTTAATTGCCATAACACACATAAAGAAACGCCCCGAACGGGTTGGAAATTAGGTGATGTACGTGGTGTGCTGGAAATTGATTTGTCGATTGATAAGCAACTGGCAAATGGTTTGGCAACCAGTCGTTTTATTGCTTTTTTAATGGCGATGTTTGTTCTTATTATATTGGTGACCTGTTATTTCGTTACAAAATTACTGGTGGTTACTCCATTAGAGTCAATAACTGGGGTGACAAAAAGAATTGCACAAGGGCAATTGGATAATCAAATAGAAATTAAGTCACAAGATGAAATGGGTGTATTAATGCAATCCGTTGGCAATATGCAGGGGAAATTAAAATCCAGTATTGAGTCAGAGAGAGCGGTGGCAACTGAGAATAGCCGTATTAAACAAGCGCTGGATGCTGTTACTACGAATGTGATGGTTGCGGATACCGATAATAATATCATCTATATGAATGGTGCATTGAATCAGATGTTTACTCAGGCACAAGCAGATATAAGAACAGAGCTACCAAACTTTAATTCGGCTCAGTTGATGGGGGCTAATATTGATCAATTTCATAAAAATCCTGCTCATCAACAAGCAATGATTAAGAGTTTAAAAACAGTACATCATGCTGAAATATCCATCGGTGGGCGACATTTTTCATTTGTTGCTACTCCTGTGTTTAGTGACTCTGGAGAGCGTCTTGGAACAGTCGTTGAATGGAATGATAGAACCAATGAGTTGGCCATAGAAAATGAAGTGGAAGAAGTGGTCAGTGCAGTTGCTTTAGGTGACTTAAGTAAACGATTGGTGACTCAAGGTAAGCAAGGTTTCTTTAAAAATATCAGTGATAGCATCAATCAATTGGCTGATGCGAGTGAGTCAGTGATTGATGATACTCTTCGAGTTTTTGGTGCTATGTCTAATGGTGATTTAACTGAAAAAATCACGGCGAATTATCTGGGATCATTTGATCAGTTAAAGCAAGATGCCAATAAATCTATGACTAAATTTATTGAAATTATGGATGATATTCAAAATACAGCCAATGTTGTTAACACGGGGGGCAAAGAACTGGCTGATGCTAACCGATCATTGAATCAGCGTAATGAAGAGCAAGCCTCCAGTTTAGAACAAACTGCGGCTAGTATGGAAGAGTTTACATCTATTGTGAAACAAAATGCTGACAGTGCTGGTCAAGCAAATCAGTTATCTGCTTTTGCTTGTGAACAGGCAGAAAAGGGTGGTGATGTGGTAAAATCTGCTGAACATGCCATGATTGAGATCAGTGGTTCAAGTAAAAAAGTAGCAGATATTATCACCGTCATTGATGAAATTGCTTTTCAAACAAATTTATTGGCTTTGAATGCAGCGGTTGAAGCGGCGAGGGCAGGGGAGCAAGGCAGAGGTTTTGCGGTGGTTGCATCAGAAGTCCGTTTATTGGCACAACGATCAGCAGATGCTGCTAAAGAGATTAAAGGTTTAATCAATGATAGTCTGGTGAAAGTCAATGAAGGTAGTGAGCTGGTTAATGCATCTGGACAAACCTTAGAAGAAATTGTAGATTCTATTAAAAAAGTGTCGAATATTGTTGCCGAAATATCAGAAGCCAGTCAAGAACAGGCGAGTGGTATTGAGCAAGTCAATAAAGCGGTGAGTCATTTAGATTCAATGACTCAGCAAAATGCGGCATTGGTTGAAAAAACCACCGCTTCATCGGAGGCAATACAAAATGAGGCGGAACATCTGGCAAGTTCTATTACGTTTTTTAAGTTGGAAAAGTAATAATGCCTTTACTTTTACCATGATGTTTTTTATTAAAGTTTTATAAAATAGGCCGATAAGATAAAGTAAGTAATATATTATGTAATATTATAGATGAGCAGGTAAAAAATTTATCTTAGGAGATGGAGCTTGGCATATGATAAAACTAAATAAGATGAATCTAATTTATACTCTTTCTGTCGCGGGTTTTGTTCCTGCACCATTTACAAATGCTGATACCTCATCCGATATTGTAATCACTGGTACGATCAGTGAAGTTATTTCTGTTGCCGTAACAACCAGCGATAATAATTTTATAATTACGCCAGGAGTAATTGTTGAGGACCAAAATATTGCCAATATTGCCATCAACTCAAACGATCCTGATGGTTATACGGTGTCATTGATGACCAATAGTCTGCAAGGTAAATTGTATAATGTAGAAAAAGATGAGTTTTTAAATTACACGGTGAGTTATAATGGTAATTCAAATGTCAGTTTGTCTAATACACCAACCGTTGTCGAGTCTTCAATTACACAGACCAGTGGCTTGATTTTAAGGTCGTTGACATTAACCATTCCTGCAGAATCAAGTGTCGGTCGATCTGCTGAATCTTATACTGATACCGTGACGGTTAATTTGACAGGGAAATAAGGGCATACGTTTCGTTTGAGCAGACGAGCTGATCAACTCAGTTTTAACCTAGGAGGCTGTCCGAAAACTCATCTTTCCGCCAACTCTGCGTTAAAAATGGTCTCAAAATGCTCATTTACACACGTAAACTGTGCTTTTTCGACAATTTTATGCCTTGATTTGACGAAAATCTGAGTTCTCGGACAGCCTCCTAGATAAATCAGTAAATTTAACTGATTTATTTGGTTTTAAAGCACAATCTAGGTAATTACTAAAATAAACCATGCAAATATTCCACAAATTATTTTTCTTTCTATTTTCTACTTGTTTAATTATTTATTCATCACTTTCTATTGCAATCATGGCAAGTCCTATTTCAGCCAGTCTTGATATAGAAAAAAAAAGAAGTCATGTTATTACTGTGATTAATGGTAGCAAGACTAAAACGGTGCCAGTGAATATAAGAACCGCAAGCTGGAGTTTGTCCGATACGGGGAAGGAAATTCAAACTCAGACCAAAGATTTGATGGTTTTTCCTCGGCAAATGATTTTAAAACCTGGTCAACAACGATCGGTACGGGTGGCAACGCGTTATAAGAAAAAACAACGGGTTGAACAATCGTATCGAGTGATTGTAGAAGAATTACCCATTAATTTAAAGAAGTCTGGCCAGCAGTCGGGAGTCAATATTCTATTGGCTTATATTACGGCCTTTTATGTGCTTCCTACCGAACCAAAGTCATCATTGCAGTTTTTAAATTTGACTAAGAAAAATAATGGGTTGGCTTTTACTTTTAGTAATCAAGGTAATGCACATACTCATTTGAGGGAAATGAAATTAACGATTTCTCAAGGAGGTCAATCAATGGTATTTACAAAAGATGATGAATTGAAAGACATTAAAGGCGAAAATATATTGGCAAAACACCAAAGGCACTTTTTTTGGCAATGGCCAGCTAATGTTGCCAAGCAATTCAATCTTAAAAAACCGTTGAAAGTGAATATTGAACTTGAATGTGAATATTGTTCATCGACAATATTAAATTTTCAGTCTGTTGTGCCATAGTTGTTTTTTGGGTTCAATTTTCCATGCAACGAGCGTTTGCTATTCGAAGTCTTATTTCTATATATGTCTTTTTAATACTCATTATCAGTTTTTTTTCTGATGACTCATGGGCTGTTGATGTTGATTTAATGGAGCTATTTGTTCCTGTTTATATCAATAACCAGGTATTTTCTGAAATTATTTTATTGATGGCAGAAAAGCCTGAGTTGAATCAGCTTGTATTGGCTGATTTAATGAAAATAATTACTCCTTATTTATCGAAAAATACAAAATCAGCATTGACTAAAATTGCAGAAAATCAGTCAAATATCACTTTTAAAGCTTTGGCTGAACAAGGGGTGATTGCTCGGTTTGATGAAGAATCTATTGCTATTTATATCGATATTACGGCTAAAAACCGTCCAATAAAAACAACTAACTTAAAGCATAAGCTATGGCAACAAACCGCCATTAATCAGGCGATTCTGCCTAAATCGGTCAGTGCTGGTGTTGTATTAATGTTACACAATCATGGCAGCAAGGCATTCGAGATCCCATCAATATTAATTTTGACGGTTATGTGAATATCAATCGTTGGGTTTTGGAGCAAAAATTTTCATTTGAAGACAAAGCAACCGTTCCTTGGCTGCGACGGGAAACTCAACTGGTTAAAGACAATGCTGATACATCGGTGCGTTGGAATGTGGGGGATATTAATTTTTCGACTCGAGGTTTAATGGGAAATCGTACCGTTAGTGGTCTTTCAATAAGGCGATTATTCAATCTCAAGCCTTATGATAATCAACAACCTGTGAGAGATTATCGATTATTTTTAGCTGAAGATAGTCAGGTAGAAATTTACAGTAATGATATTTTAAGAAAAAAAATAGCACTGCCTGCGGGGAATCATGAATTGATTGATTTGCCTTTGTTTGATGGTTTTAATCAAATTCGCTTACATATTAAGGATAGGTTCAATAAAGAACGGGATATTTTATTGGATTATAATCAGGATTTACAGTTGTTAGCCCCTAATGTGAGTGATTTTTTGTTGGTGGCAGGCGTGGTGAGAGAAACCAATAATGAGGGTGAAATTAATTATTTTGGTAAACGCCCAATATTTTCATTGTTTTACCAACAAGGTTTGTCAAATGATTTTACCATTGGTGGACATTTAGAAATAGATAAAAATGTTGTTATGGCTGGCCATACTGGATTGTGGAATGGTGTATTGGGACGGTTGGATTATGATGTGGGGGTGAGTTCAGATGTGCAGTCGGGAGGCGGTGTATTATTGGATTATCAGCTTAAAAAAAATAATCAGTTTTTGAATTTACGCTTGTCGGGTCAAACAGAATATTTTGCCAATATCAGTCAACGGGCAACGGATGTGAATCTTAAATATAATTATAATGTTTCATTTTCTCCGCAATCGTATCATCAATGGCTATTTAATATTTCATACAATAATAGTCAAAATTGGCATAAACCTAAATCAGATCAGTTTCAGTTGAGTTTTAGTCGGCTGATTTTTGCAGGCTCTCAATTTCGCCTTAATATTTCTCAGGTCGATGATAGTTTGGTTGAAGACTTGTCATTTAATATGCAGTTGAGTCATGTACCAGCAAAAAGTCGTTTTAGGAGTCGTTTTAATTATTCTTCCTTAAATCAAAGTAAGCAATTGGATTTTGAATTGGCAAAAATTGCTGAGCTGGGTAACAGTGCTAGTTTGTCTTTGAGTGAGAGTGAAAACCAACAGGCTTCTCAAATTAAATTAGAGCGACATGCTTCAAAATATCAGGTTCGATTGAATATGAACCAAAGCCATCCTGTGAATGGTTCGCAGGCTCATGATGAAATATTGAGTTTTTCGACAGCCATGGTTTATGTTAATGATCAGGTTGCTATCAGTCGGCCATTAGCTGGAAACTCATTTGCATTGTTTAAAACAAAAAATAATATTGAACAAGGTTCAATAGGTCTCATGAGAGGAGGCGGATCATCGGTTATTGATCAATTAAACGGCAGTGATGAGCAACTGATTGTGCCAAATCTTGGCAATTATTTATTGAATCGAATGGTATTGAATATTGAAAACTTACCATTGGATGTTGTTTTACAACAATTAAAATTTGATCTTTTGCCAACTTATCGAAGTGGTTTTTATATCGAAGTGGGCAGTGAAGAACGTTATTTTGCAAGGGGGCAGCTTTATGACAAACATCGCCAACCCATTGCGTTGGTTATGGGAACAATTCAATCACTTCAATTTCCAGAGCAAGAACCGTTGGTTTTTTTTACCAACAGGCAAGGAATGTTTGAATTGGAGGGCGTTAAAATTGGGCAATATGAGTTAATGTTAGAATACCCTAAACCCATAAAAACCAATATTATCATTAAAAAAACAGATGCCAAGGTTATTGATCTTGGTCATATTATGGTTGGTGATTGATGCATAAAATTAAAAGTTATATTCTCATTTTTTTTATTAGCGTGAGTACAAGTCATTGGGCAGAAGCAAATAAATGTCTTATGTTTGCTCCTGCTCAAGCCAATGTGACCTATGATCCGACGATTGATGAAGAGAAAATATTCTCAGGGTTAAACTTTACGGTGTCACGCAAGTTTAAAAATAAGCGTTGTAAATATCAGGTGTTTTTAGCAGAAGAAGGTTCGGAGGATCAAGAAAATCAGCCGTACAGTTATTATAAATCATCTGCAGGGCAAAATCTGTTTACCTCTACCAGTGGTTTTTCGGGTCTAATTAAAACTCGTCGAAAAGGTGGTGTTGAGCAAAATATTGATTATTTTGTGAAATTAAATTTGGGTTGGGTGGCCGCTGGAATCTACATGGACTCTTATGATTTGCTGTTGTATGAGGTCAAAAAAAAGCCGAAAAATTTAACTGTTAGATCAACCTCCACTTTAAATGTTACTGTTCCCAGTGTCGGTTTATTGTCGCTGGTGGATAAGGATGCTCCGTTTGATTTTTCAAGCACAACCAAAGCACTTGATTTTGGTGAGTTAATGCCGAATGAAAGTCAGTCTTTCGATGTTGTGGTAAAAACAAATAGTCAGAATTATTCGGTTTATTTTACGTCCGAAAACCGAGGCCGACTGAAAGGCCAGCAACACCCAAGTGTAATGATTCCATATACTTTAAAAGTTAATGGTCGGTCGATTAGTCTGCGCTCGGCAAGTAGTCGAGTTGCTCAGGGTGGTATGGCTCTTTTTGGTGAACGTTACACCAATACCATTGTTATTGCCCCTAATCTTTCGGGTAAAACAGCCCAGACCTATTCAGACACTATTACGGTTACTTTGAGTGTCGATTAATTTAGGGGAAGCGAAATAAATAAATGTCCAAATTGCTATGCCCTTTGGGTGCAAGCAAGTTGGATGTTTATTTATTGCGCATCCCCTTATCTCAATAGAGATCTAACCTTTTACCCACTGACTGTGTTACTCAAACAGTTGTATCGTTTGACTATGCAGTTGTTTTCGTGCCTTGCCTGCGAACAAAATTTCTTCGCAAATTGTAAAGGTTATTTTTGAATCGTCCCTTGAATAAATTATTTTCCTGCAATGGTTACAGTGACTGTGTCAGTGTAAGCTTCGGCAGATTTTCCAACACTTTCAGTTCCAGAAATATCCAAAGTCAAACCTCGTGAAATTGCACCACTGGTTTGAGTGCTGGTTGATTCTACAACAGTGGGTGTGGTTGAAAGACTAACATCAGACCCTCCATTATAGCTCACTGAATAAGTCAAATATTCATCGTCGGCTGTATTAGCTAATTTGCTGCCATTTCGTGAAGAAGATAATGAGACCGTATAACCGTCAGCATCATTTGAATTAATAGATAAGCTGGCAAGATTTTGGTCATCAATAGCAACACCAGGGGTAATTGAAAAGCTATTTTGATTAGCGGTTACCGATACTGAAACTACTTCACTGATTGTTCCAGTGATTACAACACTACCTGTTGTTCCTGCTTGAATATTGGTTGTAGATGCAAGTCCAAATAATGCAATTGCAGATAATTTTTTTAAAGTTAATTTGTTCATGTTATGTGCTCCCGTTATATCAATTCGTCAGATTATTGTTGTTTTATTTGTTGTTGATAATAACTTTGCAACTACAGTGCCAATATTTTTATTTTTAATCTATTTGTTTTTATGTTGTTGAATAATAATGTTTAATTGTTTTTTTGTGGAGAGGTTTGTTGTGTTGCCAAAAAAATGGCAAGTCTGTTTGGTCAAATTATTGTCGATAAAATAAGGGGTTGATGTTGCTTTTCGTCAATTATTTAACGTTTTTGTTTTTTGCTTTGGAATGATCGTTGGATCGCAAAGAAGAGTTTTGTATAGGCAGGTGAGTTTTTTAGTTATTTTTATCTTCTGCCCAATTGATTTGTCGATATACTTTTAAGAAAGGTTATTAGATTTCCGTTACTTGATTCTATGACTCAATTTTTTCACCAGATTCGTTAGCAGGTTTAAGTAATGGGTCAAGATTGCCTTCTTGGTCCAGTGCATACAAATCATCAAACCCGCCCACATGAAAATCATCAATAAATATTTGTGGTACAGTGCGTCTTTGACTTAATTTAAACATTTCTTTCATTTTATCGGGATGATGGTCAATTCTGATTTCATTGATGTGAGCGATGCCTTTCTTTTTTAAATAAGCTTTGGCTCTAACGCAATAGGGGCAGATGGCTGTGGAATAAACTGTAACATTTGGCATATTTTGTCCGTTTGTTTTATAAGAATTATCTATCTAATTGTAGTAGTCTAACAAGAAACATCAAGCAGGAGGATTTTGTAATTTCTTATCCCAAAAAAGTGCTTTACCCATTTTTGGATCAAGTTCGTAACCATCAAAGCCAAATTTTAAATAAGCTGCTTGAGCAATGTGATTACCCTCTAAAACTTCTAATGTTAATTTGCAACATCCAATTTCTATTGCTGTCTTTTCTGCGGCGATGAGTAGCATTTGTGAAATGCCTTGGCCTCGATGACTTGATTTAACAATGACGTCATGTATGTTTAGCAATGGTTGACAATAAAATGTTGAAAAACCTTCTATACAGTTGATTAAACCCACGGCTGTCCCATCAATGAATGCTAGAATAACGTGAATGTCGCTTCTGTGATTGAGTGTGTGGGCTAAATTTGATTTGACATTATCAGGCAAGTCTTTGTTTCCTCCCATTGGATCTAGTGCATATTCGCTCATTAGACTAATGAGTGCATTAGCGTGACTTTTCTTACTTAAATCAGCTTTTATTATATTTACCATGGTTGCTTTTCTTATTGTCAGAATGTTAATTTTATCCAAAAATAAGGTAAAAAAACAGCAATGAAAATACATCTTTTATCAATTGGTTCAAAAATGCCTGCTTGGATTGAGTCGGGAGTGAGCGAATATCAAAAAAGAATGCCACAGGAATGTACGGTTAAATTGATTGAGATTCCATTGTCCAAATATCAGAAAAACTTATCTCAACATCAAATATTGATCCAAGATCAGGAAAAAATCTTAAAAAAAATTCCAGCCAATACACATGTTGTTATTTTAGATAAAACGGGGCAGTCTTGGGATACCATGAAATTATCGGGTGAATTGGAACAGTGGATGTTTAAAGGTCAGGATGTTTCAATTGTCATTGGTGGCCCAGAAGGTTTTGATAAAAATGGACTGAAAGTTGCCAGTCAAATTTGGTCGTTATCGAATCTTACTTTTCCTCATATGTTGGTTCGAGTAATGGTTGTTGAGCAACTTTATCGTGCTTGGAGTGTATTAAAAAATCATCCTTATCATAAGTAGCACCTGAGGACGGTGCGTTCAACCATCTAAAAATAACATTTCAATTTCATGTTAGGCAACTCGCAACAAATAAACTACCCATCTTACTTGCCCTTTTGTCCGTCTTTTTTGCTACAAAAATAGTTATGTAGAGCGACTACACGCCTATTTTTGTAACAAAAAAAGACAAACAAAATTTCTGCGCAATATGGGTAGTTTATTTATTGCGTGTTACCTTACTTAGAAGCTACACATAATTATTTTCAACTATTTGTTCTAATAGTTGTCTGAAAACTCATCTTTCCGCCAACTCTGCATTTCCCCCCCCCCAAAAAAAAAAGGGGCACCGAGGGAAAATGGTCTAAAAATACTTATTTATACCAGTAAACGGTGCTTTTTCACCAAATATTCCTTGTTCAGAAGAAAACCAGCATTCTCAGACAAGCTCCTTGATTTAATGTGGGGTAGTGCTGTCACCATGTTGCGTTGTTTTGGTGCGTTTGAGGTTGGAAAATTATTTTTCCTATTGCTGATTGGTTAATTATTATAATAATTGAAAATTAATTAATTGCCTTTATGCTATGTATTTAGTGGCTTTAGGCTGAATAGTGATTGAATTTAGTTGATTTATATTGTTATTGGCATTTATTTTGCTTTGTTTCTTTAATTACATCATTAATGGAGATGAAAATGAAAGAAAAGTTGGTTCTTATTGGAAATGGCATGGCGGGCATGCGGACAATTGAAGAATTGCTGAAACTATCACCCGATCATTATGACATCACTGTTTTTGGGGAAGAACCTTATGGTAATTATAATAGAATTCTTTTATCTCCAGTGCTGTGTGGTGAAAAGAATATTGATGAAATTATGCTCAATGATGACGCTTGGTATGATGACAATCATGTTAAGTTGGAAAAAGGTAAAAAAATAACAGGAATAGATAGAAAAGCCTGCATGGTTCAAACTGATGACGATGAAACCATGGAGTATGATCGTTTGTTAATTGCAACAGGCTCAACGCCATTTATTATTCCTGTTCCAGGTCATGATAAAGAAGGTGTTATTGCATTTAGAGACATTGCTGATGTTGATTTGATGATTGATGCATCAAAGCAATATCATCATGCAGTGGTGATTGGTGGTGGTTTATTGGGTTTAGAGGCTGCCAATGGTTTGATGTTGCAAGGTATGAAAGTGACGGTGGTGCATTTGATGGATACCTTAATGGAGCGGCAACTAGATTATGATGCGGGTCAAATGTTGCAATCTTCATTAGAAGAGCGAGGCTTAAAGTTTTTGATGGCAACGTCCACCGAAAAAATTCTGGGCGATGAACGTGTTACAGGCATTAAATTTAAAGATGGTCAGGAAATTTCAGCTGATATTGTGGTGATGGCTGTGGGTATTCGTCCTAATATTGAGTTGGCTAAAAAAGTGGGCATTCATTGTGAAAGGGGTATTGTTGTCAATGATACCATGCAGACTTTTGACCCCAAAGTATATGCTGTTGGTGAATGCGTGCAACACCGCGGAGAAACTTATGGTCTGGTTGCCCCATTATTTGAACAAGCAAAAATTTGTGCCAATCATTTGGCAAAATTAGGTTATGCCAGATATAAAGGCTCAGTTACTTCAACCAAACTTAAAGTGACGGGAATTGATCTGTTTTCTTCAGGTGATTTTACGGGGACTGAATCATCTGATGTTTTGTCTTTGAAAGATCCAGCAAAAGGAATTTATAAAAAAATTATCATTGAAAATAACATCATTAAAGGTGCTGTATTATATGGTGATACGGTGGATGGAACTTGGTATTTTCAGATGATGAAAGACCAAGCAGATGTTTCAGATATTCGTGGTCAGTTATTATTTGGGCAAGCGCATATTGGTGATTCTGGTCATGGAGCATCCAATCAAGCGGCTTTAATGGCGGATGATGCAGAGGTTTGTGGTTGTAATGGTGTTTGTAAAAAAGACATCACCGATGCGATTGTTGAGAAAAAATTGTTTACCTTGGAAGATGTTCGAGCGCACACCAAAGCATCCAGTTCATGCGGTTCATGTACGGGGTTGGTTGAACAGATTCTGGCATTTCAACTGGGTGGGGATTATTCTGCAACCCCTAAAGAAAAACCTGTTTGTGGTTGTACTGAGATGACTCATGATGATGTGAGGCAGGCTATTCGTGAAAAACCATTTACTCATGTGATGGAAATTATCAATCAATTAGATTGGAAAACAAAAGATGGTTGTCCAGCTTGTCGTCCAGCATTGAATTATTATTTAATTTCTACTCACCCTGATGAAGCACAAGATGATTATCAGTCTCGTTTTATCAACGAAAGGGTTCATGCCAATATACAAAAGGATGGTACTTACTCGGTTATTCCTAGAATGTGGGGAGGGAAGGTGACACCAGGTGAATTACATGCCATTGCTGATATTGCTGAAAAATACCAAGTGGCAGATATGAAAGTCACTGGTGGTCAGCGAATAGACTTGTTGGGTCTTAAGAAAGAGCAATTGCCTGATGTCTGGAAAGACCTGAGTGATGCAGGTATGGTCGCAGGACATGCTTATGCTAAAGGTATGCGTACTGTAAAAACTTGTGTTGGTTCAGAGTGGTGTCGATTTGGTACACAGGCCTCAATGAGTTTGGGTGTGTTGCTTGAAAAAATGACATGGGCGAGTTGGACACCGCATAAGTTTAAATTGGCCGTTTCAGGTTGCCCAAGAAATTGTGCTGAAGCAACCATTAAAGATATCGGTGTTGTTTGTGTGGATTCTGGTTATGAGCTTCATGTGGGCGGTAATGGAGGTATTAAAGTTAGGGTCACTGATTTTTTATGTAAAGTTGAAACTGAAGATGATGTGTTGGAATATACGGCCGCATTTTTACAGTTATACCGAGAGCAGGCACGATATCTTGAAAGAACAGCTCCCTGGATTGAAAGAGTCGGCCTTACTTATATTAAAGACGAAATGGTTGAAAATGCTAAAAACAGACAAGCTTTGCATAAACGTTTTTTGAATTCACAAAAGTATGTGCAGATTGACCCTTGGGCAGAAAGAGGTAAAAACAAGGTTGATCAACATGAATTTGAGCCTATCAGTGTAATTTAATCATCTAAGTAGCACCGTTCTCAGGTGCTACTTATAATAATGCTTGCTGTTTTTTCTCAAAGATGTAGTAGAAATGAAGAGTTGGCTAAATCGTTACAAATTACCTATGATTATATTTAAGGAATAAGAATAATGGAAGATTGGATTGAAATTGGCGCACTTGATGAAATACCAAAGTTAGGTGCAAGAGTTGTGAAATCAAACAATGGCAATATTGCTGTATTTAGAACTTCTGATGATGAAGTCTTTGCTCTTCGAGATGAGTGCCCTCATAAAAAAGGTCAATTATCTCAGGGAATTGTTCATGGTAAAAAAGTCGCTTGTCCATTGCATAACTGGAACATTGCGTTGGAAACGGGTTTGGTTGTTGCGCCTGATGAAGGGTGTGCCGCTAGTTACCCAACAAAAATTGAAAATGAAAAAGTATTTATTTCTCTCACCCAAAAATAATTGTAACTATTTAGGAAGGTTCTCATGTTAGTAGAAGAAATAATGACTAAATCAGTCAAAACAGTTAAAAAAGAAACTGAAATGTTGGATGTGGTTTCGTTAATGTGTCTCTATCGAATTAGCGGTTTACCTGTGATTGACGATGAAAATAATTTACTGGGTATCATTGCTGAAAAAGATGTGCTGCACAATTTGTTTCCAAGCCTTGAAGAATTAATGGAAAGTTTGGAAATAGATTACGAAAAAATGATGGATAAATATGTTGATGTCATTAATTTAAAAGTTGAAGACATCATGACTAAATCAGCCATTTCCATAAGACCAGATTTACCATGTATTAAAGCCGCATCCATTATGGTCAAACATAAATTTAGAAGAATTCCTGTGGCAGATGATGGGAAATTGGTTGGAATGTTAAGTTTAGGCGATGTTCATAAAGCAATCTTTCAAACAACTTTGTTTAAAGGTGATAAGAAGTTGTCTTTTCAAGTAAATTGATAGGCCATGTTTTTCCTAAAAAGCAACTATGCTATAGTTGCTTTTTGTTTTTTAGGCACTTGAATTTATGATTATTCGACAAATAACATTTTTATTATTACTTGCATTTTCTAGCATGTCTCTTTATGCAAGTGAAATAATGGGCGTTGTGGTTTGGGGGCATGTTGTTAATTTGACAATACCTGTGAATGGTATTGTCCAAAAAACTAATTTTTTACTGGGAGATAGGGTTTTAAAAGGCCAGGTTTTAGTGGTGCTGGATCAAACCGTGCTACGGGCAAATAAAAATAAAGCTGTTCAAGCACTTGCTTATTCTAAAGAAAAGCTTAAGGAGGCAGAGGCAGAAAATAATCGCTCTAAAGAATTATTTGAAAGACTGGTTTTGTCTCACCATGATATGACGATGTCTAAAATTAATTACCTAAAAGTAAAGGCGGAGTATCAGTCTCAATTGCATGAACTGTCTCAGGTCAACTGGGGATTACAATATTCAGTTATTAAAGCGCCTTTTGATGGGGTTGTTATTGCTAAAAATGTTGCTGTTGGGGAGCAGGTTTCAGTTAATTATTACCGTGACCCATTGGTTTCAATTGCTGATAATGATCAAGTTGCCGTCAAACTATCGCTTAATACCGTTGATGTTCAGAAAATATCTTTGGGTAAAAAATTAAATATTGTTATCAATAATCAAAAATATGTCGGTAAAGTGAGCAAAATATCCCATTCTTTATTAGAAAAATCAAAATATGATGTGTTAATTTCTTTAAACGTTAAGCAAATGGTTTTTCCAGGAAAAATGGCCAAGGTAGTTTTAGATTAGATATATCACTTAAAACCTGTGGTTTTAAAATAAATTTAAAAACATTATGCTGGCAGGTATTTTAACGTATTGGAAATTTTTATTAACCAAATAGTATTATTTATTTGAGACACGGATGGACACGGATGGACACAGATAAACACGGATAATGTTTAATGAGTATCCTTGTCTGCCGTGTCCATCGTAGTTTTAAAATACTTTATTACTTGGCTCGAAGTTCTTCAATAAAATTGGAAATATATTTTGAATGCATTGACTGATGAAGAAGCGATCACTATTTCTCGGCAGGTAATTAATATTTTAGATGATTGGGAGATTGGTACTCAGGATAAAATTTTAATTTTGGGGTTGTATAAAAAAGTCCCTGTTCGGTCATTTAATTTACTCGGTAAATCAAAAGCATTGCCAATGGACAGTGATGGTGTTGAGATTATTAAACAGATTGTTGCGATTGATGAAGCATTGAGTACAACGTATCCAATGAATTCTCAAGTGGCAAGACTGTGGTTGCATAGACCTCATCGCCGATTTAAAAAAAGAACGCCCATTAAAACGATGATTGAAGAAGGTATTAATGGTTTGATTAAAGTCCATGCCCATCTTGATTGTGCTTATGCTTGGGAATTGTCTGAAGGATGATGTTGTTCAAATTAAAGAATGGTTGTGCCTTGCGAGCGAAACAATTTTCCGTTCTTCATCTTCAAATAATCTTCAATCATAAAAGTTCAGAATAGAACGACTATTCCTACACTTTTGTTCAATCAGATCATGTGAATACAATTAAAAATAGGAAGTTATTTTGTGTTCATTCCTAAAACATCAATATTTTCATTTTCTAGCATTGAGACCAGTTTTATCAGTGGTAGACCAATTAATGTATTGGGATCATCGCCTTTCATTCTCTTGAATAACGTAATTCCCAAGGCTTCTGATTTAAAACTACCGCAACAGTTATATGGTTTTTCTTGGTGTAAATAGTTTTCTATTTGTTGATGCGATAATTGTTTGAATTCAATCTCAAATATTTCAACGCAAGACTGAAATTGGTTTGATTGGCTATTGTAAAGACATAACCCTGTATAGAAGTGGACTGTTTTTCCTGATGAGTTTTTTAATTGTTTAATGGCATTTTCATGGGTGTGTGGTTTACCTAAAATAATATTATCTAAAACAGCTACTTGATCCGACCCGATAATGAGTGCATCGTTATGTTTTGTTGAAACCGCCTTGGCTTTGTCAATGGCTAATCTTTCAACCAGTGAGATTGCTGTTTCATTTTTATGAGGTGTTTCGTCACAGTCAGGAGTCGAAGTGGTGAATGGTATTTGTAGTTTTTCAAGAATTGATTTTCTGAAAGTCGAGGTTGATGCCAGAATGATAGGCTGCATACTTTTTTTGGGTTCCTAGTGTTAGGGGATGCGCAACAAATAAAAATCCTGCACAATTTGGACATTTATTTCTCTTCCCCTTATTGTATTTGAGGTGGTAGCATATTCTAAAATGATCAGTTGAATCATGGTGAGCGCATTCAAGCTACTGAATACAATGCATTGGGTGTTCGTAGTAGATTAAACTAATTTTTTAGGATTATACATAAAATATACGATAAAAGCTTGATATTGTTGATTGGCTTGACGTAGAGTTATTAACGATTGAGAAATAAAAAATATTTATAAATTTTTAAAATAATAAAAAAGGACGAGGTTATTTATGTTAAAAGTTGTTGTTATCTTGCTAATGAGTTTTTCGATAGGGCTGAGTAATGCGGCTGATGTAGTGTCGGATAAAACAAGTGCAGATATGGAAAGATTAAAAATGTTGCTCAGTGCTTTGGCTCCAGGAGTTAAGCCTGTTATTAAGAAAAGTGCTGTTCCGACTCTTTATGAGGTCACGTTAGGCTCAACGGTTGCCTACTTTTCTGGTGATGGTCGTTATATGTTTTCGGGAAATTTAATTGATTTACAAAGTCGTAAAAATTTAACGCGTCCAGCCAGAAATCAAGCAAGAAAAAATGCAGTTAATTCGATTGCGGAAAAAGATATGATCGTGTTTTCTCCAAAAGGGCAAGTTAAGCATTCAATCGCTATTTTTACAGATATTGATTGTGGTTATTGTCGTAAACTGCATGCTGAAATGGCTGCGTATAATAAGCTGGGAATTCAGATTAAATATTTATTTTATCCTCGTTCGGGGATTGGTAGTGCTTCGTATTATAAAGCTGAAGCAGTGTGGTGTGCTAAAGACCGCTTGCAAGCCATGACTGATGCAAAGAATGGTGTTCCAGTTAAACAGCAGAGTTGTGAAAACCCAATTAAACAACATTTTAGTGTGGGTGAAGAAATTGGAGTTAATGGTACGCCTGCTATTGTCTTAGATAGCGGAGAATTGGTTCCTGGTTATTTGCCTCCTCAGAAATTATTGCAATTGCTTGAGGCGAAAAGTAAAGGCGTGTAATCTTTTGTATTAAATTGGTGCAGGTAGAAAATATTCTGCTTGCACCTTTTTCAGTTTTATATTTATCTTTTCAAGTGACACTCAATAAATAAACTACCCATATTGCACAGAAATTTTGTTCGTCTCCTTTGTCACAAAAATAGGCGTGTAGTCGTTCTACACAACTATTTTTAAGCAAAGAAGACGGCTAAAAGAGCAAGTAAGATAGATGGTTTGTTTATTTCGAATTGCCTCAGTAAGCTCCTCCTATTTCTGCTACATTATTCGTTGATTCCACTCTTCTGTTTAGTTATTTTTTGTTTGGCGCAAATATTGCACGTTTCAAAAAACAAAGTTTATGTATTTAAAAATTTTTTTAATTTTAGATGGATGGGCAGGGTGTAGTAACGCATAAATCCTGTTTATTCATGTTGATTAAAATGATCCAACAGAATTATGATAACGAAGATAATATTTTTGCCACCAAGTGGCATCATGTTCTTAAAGAGAAGTTTATGTTATTCGGACGAACAAAAAAGAACCCTATTAAGATAGCTGATAAAGGGATTAAAGAATGGAAATATGCGACTTGTGGTTATTGCTCTACAGGTTGCTCCATTGAGGTTGGCTTCAATGAAGCAGGAAAACCAGTGAGTTCTCGAGGAGTGGCCGATGCCGATGTTAATCGTGGAAAATTATGTTTAAAAGGAATCTTTGAGCATGAACTGTTTGCTTCTCAAGGGCGTGGCACAGTTCCTCTGATGCGTGATCATTGGCATCAGGAGTGGCAAAAAAGTGATTGGGATATCACGCTGGATAAAACACATGATGAGATTAAGCGTATTCAAGAAAAATACGGGCGTGATTCTTTTGCGATCATCTCCACAGGGCAAATGCTGACTGAAGAATTTTACACACTGGGTAAGCTAACCCGTGGTCTAATTGGCACAAATAACTACGATGGTAATACGACTCTGTGCATGGCTTCAGCGGTATCAGGCTATAAACGTTCTTTTGGTTCAGATGGTCCTCCAGGCTGTTATGAAGACTTTGAGCATACAGATTGCCTCATTGCCTGGGGGTCCAATCTACCTGAGCAACACCCTATTATTTACTGGCGCATGAAAGAAGCTCAAGAGAGACATAATTTCCCGTTGATTGTAATTGATCCTCGTGTCACCATGCTGGCGCAAAATGCGCACATGCACCTTGCGATAACTCCAGGTACTGATTTAGTGCTACAAAATGCCATGATGTACGTGATTTTGGATGAAGGGCTGGAAGATGCTGGGTATATCGAGGCAAATACCAATGGTCTGGAAGAGCTAAGAGCGGAAGTTGCCAATTACAATCCTGTTACGGCACAAAAAATTTGTGGTATTGATGAAGACACGATTCGTCATGTGGCACGTTTATTTTCTAAAGTACCTGCTGCAATGCAAATCTGGACAATGGGAATTAACCAATCCACACATGGTTCGGATGGTGTGGTCGGTATCAATAATCTTGCACTATTGACGGGTAATATTGGTATTCCAGGTGGCACATCTTTATCCATCACAGGACAATGTAATGCAATGGGAACGCGTGAGTGGTCTTCTTGTTCTGGTTTACCCAACCACCGAGTGCTAGAAAGCGCTAAAGATCGTGAAGATATTGGCAAGTTTTGGAATGTTGATCCTGAGTTCTTCCCCAAAAAACGAGGCATGTTTCAAACGGATATCTACGCTGCGATTGAAACGGGTGAAATCAAAGGTATTTGGTTGGTTGCGACCAACCCTATGTCATCGCTCCCTAATACTGCACGTATTCGTAAGGCAATGGAAAAACTGGAATTTTGTGTGGTGCAAGACAGCTATCAAGATTCTGAAAGTACCCAGTATGCACATGTATTTTTCCCCGCAGGAACATGGGCTGAAAAAGATGGTGTAATGACCAATACAGAGCGACGTATCAATCGCATTACACCATTGATGAAAGCACCCGCAGATTCTAAGCCTGACTTGTGGATATTTAATCGAATGGCAGAGCGTTTTAATCATGAAAATAAAGTGAATTTTCCTGAAAAAGCGAGTGATATTTTCCTGGAGATGGGCGAGTTGTCAGTAGGTAGGTTAGCTGATATTTCTGGAATGGATCATGCTATGCTGGAAAAAAAACGTGGAGTACAATGGCCTTATACTTTGAAGCAAAAAGAAGAGGGTGAAGCACCGCCCAAAGGTGGCAAACGTTTGTATACCAAAGATATGACGTTTTGTTACCCTGACGGTAAAGCAAAACTAATTCCACTGCCTTTCATCGATAATAATGAAGTGCCTGATGAGAAATTTCCATTTTGGTTAAATACAGGGCGTTTAATTGAGCATTGGCATGGACGTACCAAAACGGGAAAAATAGCCAATAATAATAAGTTTAGCCCAATCCCTTTTATTGAGATTAGCCCTGATGCGGCAGCAGAGTTAGGTATTCAGCGAGGGGATTACGTGCGTTTGGTCTCTCGTCGTGCCGATGCTGTTGTGATGGCAATGCCTACGCAAAGAGTTGCTAAAAATATGGTGTTTTTACCATTCCACTTTCATGATTGTGCCAATCGTTTAACCCTTGGTTTACTTGATCCACACTCACGCCAACCAGCCTATAAACAAAATGCAGTGGATATCGAGCGTATTGAAGATCAGGTGTCAGCGGCAAAATTAAGCATGGAAATGCGTAAATTTTAAGGTAAGTAGAATGTTTAATGTCCGTGAAAATGAACCAGAATATGCACGACTAAGAAAAGAAAACAGTAAAAAAGTCAACCAATATGGTAATCCTATAGATACCGTACCAGCCGATGACGTTTTATGTGGTGTTAGCTTAAATATTAATGGTGATGCACAAATTGGTGAGAATCCTGATCGCTATAAGCAACATGGTTTTTATTTTAATGCTGATAACTGTATCGGTTGTCATGCCTGTGAGTCAGCTTGTAGTGAAAAAAATGATGTGCCTTCACATTTTGCTTTTCGTTCCGTTGGTTTTGTTGAAGGTGGAACGTATCCTAACTATCAGCGCTTAAATATATCAATGGCGTGTAATCATTGTGATGATCCTGTGTGTTTAAAGGGATGTCCTACGCGTGCTTATACCAAATTTGCAGAATATGGTGCCGTTTTACAAGACCCTGATATTTGTTTTGGTTGTGGTTATTGTACCTGGGTTTGTCCTTACAATGCGCCTCAGTTAGACCCAGTAGAAGGTGTCGTCAGTAAATGCAATATGTGTGTGGATCGTTTAGAAGTGGGGTTAAAACCAGCGTGCGTGTCTGCTTGCCTAGGTAATGCGTTGGATTTTGGAGTGATAGAAAATACACCCAAAAATCGCACACAGGTGAAAACAGAAATTCCTGGCTTTCCACGTACGGATATCACCAATCCTAATATTCGTTTTCAACAAGTACGCTCAACCCAACGTGATATGGTGCGTGTAGATGAGACCGCTGTAAAATATCACAAAAATGATGGCACGGGACAGTTTAAACCAGAGCTTGATCCGAAACATGGTTTTAAACGTGAGTGGAATTTTAAACGCTTACTAGGATCACATGAAAATGCTCATATTGCTTTTACCTTAAGTATTCAAACGGTGATGGGGGCATTTTTCATGATTATATTAGGATCATGGGTTGGTCTTAGTCCGATAGCTGGTTTTGTCAAAAGTGCTGCTTATTTACCAATGTTATTAGTGATGGTGGTATTAACCAGCGCGGGTTTATTCAAGCTCAATATGCACCTGGGCAAACCTCATCGTTTCTATCGTGGTTTTTATAACTTAAAAATGTCACCTGTGAGTCGTGAAATAGCAGGTGTTAGTGCCTTTTTTACAGGTTTACTGGGTTACAGTTTTTTTGCTTTATTCGATAATGACTTTGCAAGCTTTATGCAAATTATTTTTTCTTTATTAAGTTTGCTGGGTTTAGCTTTGGGTGGTTACTTTATGTATAAACTTTACCGTATTCCCGCTCGGCCTTTTTGGGATCATTGGCAAACAGCAACAAGTTTTGTTGCAACAGGATTAACTCTTGGTGGGTCATTACTCGGTGTCGTGGCACTTGTTTTTGGAGCAATGACAAATGATCTTACTGTTTTGTTAGCGACAGTTATTTCCTTTGGTGTGTTGATAGAATGTATTGGTTTATTCGGACATGCACATGATCTTAAGCCAGCAAATAGCGAAGGTGCGGTATCTTTTTATGAGCAAACCACGACTTATGGTAAATCATATTGGTTGCGTAATGGGTTATTAGTGGTTAGTATTTTATTGGCTCTAAGCATTGTGCTTTCTGGTACATCAAGTGTCGCCGTTTTTGGTGTCTTGGTGGTATTGATGCTGGTTGCCTCAATTATCGGACGTGCTTTATTTTATATGTTGGTCATCCCGACCACTATGCCTGGTGCATTCTTTTGGAGAAACAAAGGTTTTGTAGAACATGCTCGTGAAGTGGGATTAGCAGACATGCCACAGTTAGGTGTCGCTTATGAGCGTCATCATAAATTCAACATAAATGAATTGATCGAAACTGTTCTTAGCACATCTCTGGAAGAAAAAATTGCGCAAGCTAAACGTGTTTTTACAGGTTAAGAAAGGTGATTAAACCTCTTTTAACGTAATATTGATGAAAATTTGAGAGTGTTTTTAATTTATGCAAGTCACCATAGCCCATAAACACCAGAAAAAGATTATGGTTATTAGCCATGAGCGTTCTGGAACCCATTTTTTAATGAACACCATTGCTGGAAATTATACTTATTTGTCTGATCCATGGTTGAATCTTGATTTTGATTTGCCGCTCAATTTTTATGCGTCCTATGGTCTTAAACAGTATTTTAAAAAATTTGAAAATGCCAGTATATTAAATATTTTCAAATCCCATCATACCGCTGGTTTTTTTGAAGATATTATTGATTATGTTGCAGAACAATTTCATGTTTTTTACATCTTTCGTGACCCCAGAAATTGCTTGATTAGTAACTGGCGTTTGATAAAAAGTTTGCGTTGGGATGAAGGTCCTAAATTAGCAAGTGCCAGTGAATTTATACGAGCAGAACCCAGTGGTGCCATGATGCGCTATCAAAAAAAACAAGAACGAAATATGTTGCAACGATGGCAAACTCATGTTCAAGGGTGGCACGAATTGTCTGAAAAACATCCAAATATAAAATTATGCTTATTAAGTTATGAAGAGCTGGATCAAAATTTTGAAGCAACTATCCGTAAAATATCCAGCTTTTTAGGTCAACAAAATCACTCATTGCTTCGACCTGATATTGATAAAAATGTGGTGGGATTGCACGGTAAAAAGAGCACCAATTTTCGTGATTATTTTGACCAGAAGGATCTTGATTTTGTGGCTAAAGAGGTGGGTAATTTTATGGCTAAAATAAATTATTTGTAAATTAGAGACGATTCAAAATTAACCTTTACTCGATCTTTTGCCCACAGGCTTCATTAGGAACAGGCACGAAATAACTTCCCGTTCTTAATTCCATCTTCACTTCACTTTCAAATGATATTCAATCATAAAAGCTCAGAATAGAGTAACTATTCTGAGC
>Ga0233443_1000462_pt1 | contig 44751 bp, 48 predicted proteins | sample SI_123_September_2_FD_182784 | JGI IMG/M metagenome (GOLD analysis project Ga0233443, IMG submission 182784) | Seawater microbial communities from Saanich Inlet, British Columbia, Canada - SI_123_September2016_200_MG | ecosystem: Environmental > Aquatic > Marine > Inlet | place: Canada: British...
TCTTGATTTTTATTTTATTTATATATTATATAAATAATTAATTTTTAAATATTATATTATGAGTGATGAAGGTGGAGAACAGATAAGTTGATTAACGGAAGCAAATTTAATTGTAGAGTGAGATTCACAAGCTAGTATAGATTGTTCTTCTCAACAGGATGATGTAAAAGAAAAAACATGATGAATATTAAATGAGATAAGGGCTAGTTTATATGATGGTTGATATTGGGATTAAAAAATAGCGTAAAATATTTAGATAAAATATTAAAAATATATATAATTACTTTAAATTTAAAATTTTAGAGTAATTTTTTTATGTTAGAAAATACATTTATTTACATAATCCTAGCTTTGATATCATTTTTTCCAATAGTTATTTGGGCATATATTTTTTCATATATAGATGATAATCCTTTGAATAAAAAGAGATTTTTTGTTGGAATTATTTGATGAGCTTTGGCTGTAGTTCCTATTTTGTATATGGACAAAATATTAGAAATAATTAATTTTAAATATTTAAATATTTTTCATTTTGTATCTCAAGTTAAGTGAATATTTTCAAGTTTAGAGTTTGGAGTATCTATGACTCTATTTTTATTCATTATTATACTGTTTTCATTTTTATTATGATGATTTGCTCATAAATTTAAAAAAATTATGAAAATATATATGAAAAACGTATTAGTTTTTCTTGTATTCATAGCTTTTTTATCATTAATTGTATTCTTATTAAGTTTAGTTTTTTCTAGAGTAGATTTTGCAATTTCTGAACCTATATCATTTTGAACTATAATATTTAATTCATTTTGATTAATAATTTTTTACTATTTAGTTGTAGCTTTTATAGAAGAATCAAGTAAGCATTTTAATTTTTTACAATCAAGTGTTTTAAGTATAAATTCTATAAAAGATTGAGTTTTATATGCAATATTTGTAGCATTATGATTTAGTTTGATAGAGAATATGTTATATTTATATAACTATTATATCAGTTATGGTTTGACTTCGGAATTAGTACAAATATATTTTTGAAGATCATTATTTTCAGTAATTGTTCATGTTCTCTCAAGTTCAGTTGTCGCTTATTATTTTTCTAAAGCTTTATTACTGTATAGAGAAAAAGATTTAAGTTTATCTTATTTAAAAATATTTTCATATTGATTACTGGTTAGTATATTACTTCATTTATTTTTTGATGTAGCACTTACTCTAGGTTTTACTTTTATTATGTTTATATATTTTATATGATCTTATTTGTATGTTAGTAGTATATTTTATAAGGAATAGCTATTAAAAAAAGAAGCAATTTATTGCTTCTTTTTTAATCTTCAAAGAATTTTTCATCTTCTATTTCTCCAAGCCAAACCTGACAAGTATACTTGATGTCTGGAGTAAAATCAGCTCAGACTATCCATTCTAAATATCCTCTATCAATCTTAGCTACTTCTTCAAAAGTTTTACCTCTATATTTTCATATTCTCATTGTTTTTATTAGTATGAATTCTTTAGCTGTCATTGCCTGCATTTTTTCTAATACTTCATCATCAGATATGTTTAATTTATTTTTTATTATTTCAAAAAGTTTGTAGAAAACATTTTCTAAAACAACTACATCTCAAAATGCGTCATGAGCTGTTGTTTTTTCTTCATTTCCATCTGAATCTATAATCTTGTATAGTTCAAAGAAAAATCTTAAATACTGTAAATTTACATATTCAGGAGCTTTTCAATTACTATTAATTAATACTCATTCTGACCATAATACTTTTGCAACTTTTAATGTATCAATAAGCCTTTCTCAGTATGAAATATTTGAATTATCTAAAACATCTAAATCAAAATCTAAGTTATGAGCTACAGAAATTCATTCATTGAACACAGTAGACAACTTGCTTCTATCCTCATCGTTTAAATATTCACCATTTGTTTTTTTAACTAATAATTCTTTATATATATTATGAACTGCTATTGCTCATATTTCTATTTCTGTATCTGTATTAAAAAATAGATTTTCATCAGTTTTTTCTCAATTTTCTAATTTTCTATATGCTAATTGGATTAAATCTCAGTTAGATATTGTATTTCATTTATCATCATTAAGTATACCTGTAGTTTCTGTATCAAAAAATATAATTGTAGAGTTTGTTTCCATTTTTTTATTTTATTAAATAATATAATGTAATATAACTATTTTTTGATAAAACATAAATAAAAATTTGCTAAAATGATAATTTATATATAATCAGTTTACTTGGTTAATATCAAGAGTGAGTAAAAGGGAATAGGCCCGTTAATATTACTCCAGCAACCTGTCTTTATTGATAAGGTGCTACATCCTACCCATTTTGGGAAAGATATATTATACGTTTCTAATATCCACTTGTGATTTTTTCTTTTATTGAGAGAAAAAAATCAAGATAGAGTTATAAATTCATAAAATATACTTTCCTAAAATTGGGAAGTATATTTTTTTAATGATAATTTTTTATGAAACATTTAATAACTTCTGAATCAGTTTCAGAAGGACACCCGGATAAAATGTGTGACCAAATAAGTGATGCAATACTTGATGCTTGTTTAGCAGAAGACCCAAATTCTAAAGTAGCATGTGAAACTTTAGTTACAACTTGAACAGTAATTGTTAGTTGAGAAATAACTACAAAAGCAAATGTTAATTATACAGATATTGTTAGAAAAACAGTTAATGAAATTGGTTATAATGAAACAGAAGCCTGTTTTAATTGAGATGAAATATGAGTACATTTATTAATAAATACTCAATCACCAGATATAGCTCAGTGAGTAGATACTGGATGAGCTTGAGATCAATGAATAATGTTTGGTTATGCTACCAATGAAACAGAAAATTTTTTACCTTTATCTATTAGTTTGGCTCATAAGCTAATTAAAAAACTTGAAGAAGTAAGAAAAAATAAAACATTGGATTATTTGTTACCAGATGCTAAGGCTCAGGTTACTATTGAGTTTGAAAATCATATACCAAAAAGAGTTGATACTATAGTTGTATCAAATCAACACAAGGAAAGTGTTAGTTTAGAAGAATTACAAGAATGAATATTAAAAGAAGTTATAAAACCAGTTGTTTGAGATTTATTAGATGATAATACTATATTACATATAAATCCTACAGGTAGATTTGTTATTTGAGGGCCAAAAGGAGATTGTTGATTAACAGGTAGGAAAATAATCGTAGATACTTATGGTTGATTAGGTAGACATTGAGGTTGAGCATTCTCTTGAAAAGATCCATCAAAAGTAGATAGGAGTGGGGCATATATAGCTAGGTATTTAGCCAAAAATATTGTAGCTTCAGGAGTTTGTGAGAGATGTGAAATACAGCTTTGATATGCTATCTGAGTCGTACAACCTGTAAGTATTCATATAAATACTTTTGATACTGAAAAAGTAGAAATAGAAAAAATAATTAAAGCAATAGAGGAAAATTTTGATTTGTCACCAGATGGAATTATATCTATGTTAGATTTAAAAAAACCTATTTATAGAAAAACAGCGACGTGAGGACATTTTGGTAGAGATGATGTTAGTTGGGAAAAAACTGATAAGAAAGAGGTATTTGAGAAATTATTGTAAAAGTAATTACATGGTAATTGTTATGTACTCATATATTAACCCATCCCCCTGCGGGGACTTCCCTTGGAAAGGGAAGAAATTTCTCCCTTTTTCAAAGGGAGAACCTGTAACGAAGTGAAAGGGGAGGGATTAGAATCTAAGTCCATATTTTTTTTACTTAGTAGTTATTTTAATACATTATTAGTCAAAATATTTTGATATATATAATAAATATATTATAATTATATTAATTTACTTTTTTACATAAAAAAATATGTCATTAATTATTACGTCAATAGTTGTAGTTGTATTAGTTGTTATGTTTGTTACTATTTATAATAATGTTATAAAAACTAAAAATTTAGTTGAAGAAAATGTTTCAGCTATAGATACTATGTTCCAAAATAGATATGATTTAATTCCAAATCTAGTTGAGGTTGTAAAACAATATGCTAGTCATGAAAAAGAACTTTTAGAATGAGTAACTAAACTGAGATCAAGTGCTATGTCGTGACAAGAAATGACTAAGGATAAATTACAAAATGAAAATATGCTTTCAGGGACTTTGAAATCAATTTTTGCATTATCTGAAAATTATCCAGATTTAAAAGCAAATCAAAATTTTATCAATCTTCAAAATGAATGGACTGAAATGGAAGATAAAATGCAGGCGGCTAGAAGAGCATATAATGCTGCAGTTAAAGCTTTAATGGATCTTAAAGAAATGTTTCCTTCAAATGTAGTTGCTGGAATGATGAATCTTAAAAAATATGATATGTTTGAGGCATCAGCAGAATCAAAAGAATCACTTGATGCTAAAGAATTATTCGCTAAATAATTTTTAGAAAATGCAAAATTTAGATTTTACTAAAATGATGAAAAAATATCCTTTGCTTACGGCAAAGGATGTTTCTTTTTTGAATAAATTTTTTAATAGAGAAGATATTCAATTAATTTTAGCAGAAATAGATTCTTATAGAAAAAAGAATAGAAAATGGAAAAGAATAATACAGATATTTACATTAATTATTTTTATAGTTTCTTCTATATCTATTTATTTATACTCTTCTAAAAACTCAGAAATGATAATGATTTCTGCTGTTTTTGCATTTTTTATTTCTTTAATATTTATGGGTTTATGATTTTGGATTTTATCAATGTTTTCAAAAGAAACAAAATCAATAAAATCAAATGTTGTTCCTGAATTTGTTAAAAGTATGAATTCTAATATTAAATATTCAAAATGATGAGCTTATTTTAAAGATTCATTTAGTGATTTAAAAAAGAAGTGATTTTTAGAAAAATATACTCGTGTTGATTTAGTAGAGGATAGTATAAAATATATTCTTTGAGAAAATAACAAAAGTATAGAAATTACATGATGTGAATTTAAAGCATCTGAGAAAAGAACACGTAGGACTAAAAATGGAACACAAACATATTATGTGGTAACAAATCATTGTTATTTAATGAAAGTTAATTTTAAGAATCCTAGATATGTTATAAAAAAATCTATTAAACTTTTGGAAGATATTTCTGATAATTATAAAAAAAGAACTTTAAAGGTTTTATGAATACAAGCAGCAATTATATTTTGATTTTTAAATGCAATTTCTTGAGATGAAAATTCAGATTGATATCTAGTAGAATTCTGGGAATTAGTTAAAAATAATTTAGAGATTTCTATAACTTTTTTAATCTGAATGTTTTTTGTAATTTGGTTTATTTTTTCATATTTTAGAGAAAAAAAGAGAATTAAATTAGAAAATATAGATTTTGAAAAGGAGTTTGATGTATTTGGTGACGATGGTATAGAATCAAGAAAATTATTAACTCCATCATTTATGTACAGACTGGTTGATTTTGTTAATAAAATTAATCATAAAAGGGTTTATGAAATGTTTTTTCATGATAATTATTTTTATTTAAAATATAATTTTTTAAAAACTAATCATTATTCTAACTGATTTTCATTTAGACAAAATAATTATATGGAGTTCTCAGATAATAAGGATGTGTTTAAAAATTTGAATCCATATGTAGAGTTCTATCTAGAGTTAAAAAATATTACAAATTTATCAAAAGATTTAAAATTATTTTATTATGACAAGGGTACAATGTCTAAAAGAATCATAAAGTGATGAAAGATTGAACAATGAAAATTTCCTAAAATACTTCCTATGTAAGAAAAAACTAGAATTAAAATAATTCTAGTTTTTTATTGGATATAAATTTTGTACAGAACTTATTTGCCACTTAGGATCAGTTTCTTTTAATAATTTAAATACTCAGTCAAAATGTAGCAAGCCATAAGTAATATAAATTTTTTCATATTCAGATTCAATGATAGCTTTTGTTAGAACTTCATTCCTTTCATCTAGTATTACATCAAATAGATCTTTGTTTGTGAAATTATCGCTTAAAAATCCTTGAGTTCATTCACTAGACATAATAAAGTTTAGTATTGCCTGGTTTATGTATATTAATATTCTTAATTGTTTATCATTTAATGTAGATAGAGTCTCTAAGATAGTTTTGTTAGCATCAATAGGTAACTTATTTTCAAATTCTTTTTCTCATTCTGGTTTAGAATCTATTTTTATTTCATATAATAACATTATTTCATCCATATTTAAATCTATATTGAAATCTAGATTATTAACTAGTCAGAAGAAATCTTCATTATTTTGATTTGTAACTCAGTATAGTTTAGAAAAATTTTCATATAAATCTTCATCAAATTCTATTCATATTGCTTTATTAAATTTTTCTAAATTTTCTTCAGTTCAGGGCTTTACTCATTCATAAAAATAAACTCATCATGCTTCTTTATATTTTGTTAGGTTCTCAGCAACAGTATTATAAAAATTTTCAGTTCAAATATGACTCATAGCTTGAAATTTGATTGTTTTTGTTCAATTAGTTATGGTATATTCTGGCATAGGAGCTGGATAAACTTCATTTGATAGATATGTTAATCATCCAAAAAATACAGTAATAAATAACAAAAAAATACTAACTCTCATTAAAAAATAATTTATAAAAACACTAAAATACATTAATGCTTTTTTTCTTATTTTTGACCAGATATAGTGTAGAGAATAAAAAACTAGAGTATATATGATTAGAGATAAAATAAACTTTAATGCTCAGTAATAGCCACTTAGATAATGAGATGCTAATGTATATACTGCAAGAGTTAAATATGTTAATACAATTTTATAATTCATATTTTTTAAATATTTTTTAAATTTATAATTCTAGTTTATATATTTTTTTGATTTTATGAAAATATTTTTTATAATCTTTATAGTTTTTAATACTTAATAACTTTCTGTATGAAATATTTTTTATCTATAATTTCCTTATTACTAATTTCTTTTTCATTTTTTTATGCTAATACCTATTCTTCTTCAAGTTCTATATTTTCAAATCAAACAACAACAAATCCTTATGATAATAAAGGTTGATTAGAAGAGTGACTAAAGGCTGTAGAAACAGTGAAAGCAATAGAAACAAAAAGGACTGCCTCACAGTATATTCAGGATGTAGTTAGATTTATTTTATGATTTTTGATGTTAATATCAGTATTGATTATTATCTATGCTTGATTTAACTTACTTACTTGAATGTGAGATGAAGAAAAGGCAAAAAAATCTAAAATGATTATTATATATGCCTTAGCTTGATTAGTAATTATATACCTAGCTGGACCTATATCTGACTTTGTATTTAATATATTAAATGCAAAATAATTTTTTAGAAAATACAACAAGATTGATTTTTAAGCAAAAGTCAATCTTGTTTTTTTGTTTATATCTTTTTTATATGCTATAATAGTTATATATATAATTTAAATAAATAATTATGACAGAAGTTAATATCCAACCAAAGAAATCTAGGTTTGCTAATATATCTAGTATAGCATTTCTTCTAATAGTTGTAGCAGCTAGTACAGGCCTGTTTTTTTATAATAACTATCTTTTGAGTGATATAGAGACTTATAAGGCAGATATTAGTTCTATAGAGTCTAATATATCTGAAGTAGAATCAGATAAAAATTTACAGATTTACTCTCTACTTGAATTAAATAAAGAAGTAATTAAATCATATGAGTTGATGAATAATGTTAATACTTATATAAGTCATATGAAAATTATAGAAGATAAGTATAATTTAGAATTTACTGGTTTTGCTATTGCAAAATGAGAAATATCTACAAGCGTTAAAGTAGTTTCAGATAATAAATGAATTGCTTTTCAAAAAACTAGGGATTTTATAGAAAAATATAGAAATGATTCTAAATGATTATTTAATTTATCATTTATAAATAGTGTTGAATGAATGGATAATATGAAATTTAGCGCTAAATTCATAATTAAATAATTATCTTACTATAAAATAAAACTAATATATATTATAACTAATAACTTATGCAAGTTCAAAATAAAAATAATAAATTTGTTTCCTACCTAATTATTTTGGTGACTTTATTTATTTTGGTTTTAGTAACTAAAGACCAAGTAGTAAACTTACAAGAAAATCTTGATTTAAAAGAAACTTATGCTAATGAATTAAGTTCAAAAAAAGTAAAATTAGGGGAATTAAATACTCTTAAGAGTGAAATAATAAATTCACAAGATAATATGTGAAAATATAGTGTAGAAATCAATGAAGATGAGATTATTGATTACTTATACTCATACATAGAACGTACAAATGGTTTGGATTGAGTAGCTTTTATAAGAGCTATATCTATCTGAGAAGCTAGTGAAACAGAAATTTGATTTAAGGAAACATCTGTTAATTTAAGTATTAAAATACCAAATGAGAAAAGATTAAAAGAAATATTAGACTTTTTAACTTCTAGTAAGTCAAAATATAACTTTTTTCTAGAATCATTTACTTTTCCTTATGGAAAAACTGATAATTCTTTTAATGTATCTATACCTTTAAAAATAATATATAATTAATCGTATTTCTAGAACTAATAAAATAAATAGTTAGGAAATAATTATAAAAAAATATGGAAAATAAAAATACAAAAAATTCTTGAAATAAACAAATTATATTATTCAAAAAGGTATCACTTACTGATAAATATAATTTTTATGAATACTTATCAGTTATGCTAGAATGATGAGTATCTATTGTTGAAACTTTAGAATCAGTAGAAACAAAAATAACAAGCGTTTATTTCAAGGAAAAAATATTAGAACTAATTACTTTTATTGCTTCTTGAGATTCATTTTCAAAAGCAATGAAAAAAATGCCTGATATTTTTTCTAATTCAGAAATTTCTGTTATTGAAGCAGGGGAAACAACTGGGTCATTATCATCAGCTTTATTAAAAATAAGTGATGATTTAAAAAAAGTACATGATTTGAGAAATAAAGTAAAAGGGTCGTTAACTTATCCAGTTATTATATTCTTATTTTTATTTTTGGCATTATTTATAGTTTTAACATTTGTTATTCCTGAGATTAAACCATTATTTGATACTGCAGAGGTAGAATTACCTACTTCTACTAAATTATTAATAAATACATCTGATTTTATAATTGGAAATATGTGACTATTATTTTTATCTTTTGCTTCGTTTTTCGTATTTATACTTTGATATAAAAATACTGTAAATGGGAAAAAAGCAATAGAGGATTTTCTATTTTGATTACCGTTGATTTGAAGAGTTTATAGGAATTATATTTTATCAAATATAGCTTCTACTTTAGGTAACTTAGTTTGATCTTGAGTAAATATAATAAAAACTCTCACATTGATTTGAAAATCTACAAATAATTCAATTTATGAAGCATTATTTGATGAGATAATCATAAAAGTATCTTCATGATCACAAATAGTCAAAGCTATGGAAGAAGTAGATCCAGAAAAATTATATTTTCCAGCTGATTATTTACAAATGTTATCAGTATGAGAAAGGACAGCAAATTTAGAATCTATATCAAAAAAATTAAATGCCCAATATACAAAAGAAGTAGATTACTCATTATCTAATCTTACTAAATGGGTAGAACCATTAGCTATTATATTAGCATCAATATTTGTATTATGGTTTGCTTATGCAATACTTTGAGCAATATTAAAAGTAACTCAAACTGTTGGATAAATAAAGAAAATTAAAAACTAAAAATTTATTGAAATTTTTAGTTTTTTTTGTATTCTAAAACTATAAAAGATTTTTATTATAAATACTTATGAATAGGAGAAGAGCCTTTACATTAATAGAGTTAATGATAGCTATTACAATAGTTGCCGTTTTAACTATGGCAAGTTATGCTCCATATAATTATTACCAAAATAAAGCAAAACTAAAAGTAACTTCAAGGGAAATATCTCAAGTTATATATGAATCTAGAAACATGGCTATAAATGGAGCTGTTTGAAGTTCTTCAAATGTTTCTATTTGAGTATATTTTGATACTAGTACATTATGAAATAATACTATACAGGTATTTTCATATCCATATAATATTTTAGATAATAATATTAATCATTTAGAAACAGTAGATACTAAATTATTAAAAACTTTAACTCTAAAAAAATGAATACAAATTGATTCAATTGATTCTAATAATAATTTTTTATTTTATTTTGAAGCGATTACTTGAGATATAAAATATTTTAGATGATGAGGTTCGCCAATGATTCCTATAAATATAACTCTGCCTGATAGTGAGAGTATTGATATTGATTTTTCATACAAATGATCTAGTTCTCCTAATCTTAACAAGTCTATTTCCTATTTTACTCTTACGAATATAATTGATTATTAAAATTTAACCCACCCCTAGCCCCTCCCTTGTAAGGAGGGGGAGGACTACACAAAATATGAAAAAAAGTAATAAAAAAGCATTCTCGATAATTGAAATATTGGTAGGTATATTTATATTTTCGCTCTGAATAACTAGTGTATATGCTGTTATTTCATCTACTCTTAGAGTAAATGATTATAATGCAAATTATATAATAGCTTCTAATTTAGCGCGTGAACAACTAGAACTTGTTAGAAATATTAGGGACAGTAATTATAAAATGATAAAACCATATAATTTAAAAAATCCTGACTGAACTACTTATAGTAATACTGATAAATTTTCTACCGGATCATACTATAAAATAGAAAATAATTACTCTACATTTGCTAATGCTTCTATAATAGATGTAAATGAATTAACTACTTTTGTAGAATGAGAGTGAGAATTATGAAATATGGATGATTATAGGTTATGTATAGACTCTCATAATAGATATACTTATGACTGTAGTGCTCCTGGAAATATTCAAACTAGATTTTATAAATATATAAGTATAGAAGAAGTTAAATATAGCGATTCAGGAATAACTGAAATAATAGAAGATGCATTTTTGCTTAAATCTAAAGTCATATGGTATATTAGATGATATCATGAATTTGAAGTAAACTCTATAATTGCTGATTGGAAAAGGTTATAATTAATTATATATAATGAAAAATAATAAATTACATTTTAAGGCATTTACCCTAGTAGAAGTATTGGTATCTATTACTATTTTTTCTATTATGGTTATTTCGATTATTTGGATATATATAGTAAGTACAGATATAACTATGAAATCTGATATAAATAGAATGATGCAGGAGAATATAAAAAATGTGACTAATACTATAGCTGAAGATGTTAGGAAGAATGGTATTAAGTGGGTAGCTCCTACTGGTGATCCTTCTTGTATTTATTCTTTATTTCCAGAAAATTATAAAACGGGGACTAAGTTATGTACTAAATCATTAAATGAATACTATTTAGCTTTTGAAAATACTACTAATCCTTGAAATTACATCAGAGCTACTGATATAGCTAATCAATGTTCATGAATTGATAAACATTGTGTTATCTATAGTTTGGGTAAATGACCATTAACAAATAGTTTTGTCTCAGTTAAAGAATTAAACTTTTACTATTCAAAAGATTATATCCCAAAAGTCACTATGAATATAGTTATACAACCAGCTATGAAAAAATGAGTAAAATCAAATCTAATAGAAGAAAGTGAATTGATTTTTCAGACTACAGTTAGTGAAAGACCATTTTAAACCCACCCCCTAGCCCCCTCCCTTGTAAGGAGAGGGAATAAAATAATATTATGAAAAATATAAATAAATCCTCTGGATATTCAGTAATTATGGCTTTGCTTATAATTTGATTTTTACTAGTTTTATCAATTGGTATCTTTAACCTTGTTTTGAATGAAATGAAGGATAATAGGGCAATGTGAGACTATATAAAAGTATATGCATGAGCAGAATCTGCACAAGAACTAGCATTATTAAAGATAAAGAAAGAGGGATATGGTTATTATGAAAATATAGATAATAATAATGACCGTTCTATATTATTAGCTGAGAATCCCTTAAATAGAACTGAATTCAAGGCTGCTAAAGATGTACTTATTTCATATGATATGTGATCTAAAACTAATTCTTATACATGAACAATTGGGTCAATATGATATAATATTATACCTCTCTTTTATAAGGATGATGTCTGAGATAATAAGGCTATTTCTATTGATTTAACTATATTATCTTGAGATGTAGCTTGGAATATAATAGGGAAAGAAAAATGAATATCATGAATTTGAAGTATATCTTGAGTTTCTACTACATGACTTTTAAAAACTGTAGATTCTAGCTCTAGAACCTTTAATCAAATAGATGATGTAGAGGTAAATACATTTTTACAAGGTTCGGATTGAAATTATTTAGTTTTATTAAATATTTGAAATATTAATTTAAAATATAATTTAAAAGCTAATAATAGTTGAGAATTTTTTACTAGACCAGAAACTACTATTATTTCCTCAGCCCAAGTGTGAAATTATAAGCAAAATTTGAGTACAGAGCTCGACAATACAGATTTTTTGGATATGTTAAAGTATTCTATTTATAGTAATTAATATTAGTATTTTCCTTTAAATAAGCCATTTTACAGTTTTTCGTATTAAATTATCGCTTATTTAAGGTAAAAAAAATAAAAAAAGTTAAAAAAAAATTTGCATATTACTTAAAGCTTGCTAGAATACTAGTGTTTTATATTTATTAATAATTTTTTATTATGAAAAAACAAGATTTTATAAAAGCTGTTGCTACAGCTGCTGGGTTAAGCCAAGATGCTGTTTCTAAAACTCTATCTTCTATGATAGATACTGTTACTGCTGAATTAAAAGGTGGTAGAGAAGTTAATATTACTGGTTTTGGTGCTTTTAAAGTATCAGCTAGAGCTGCTAGAAATTGAGTAAACCCTAGAACTGGTGAATCAATTAAAATTCCTGCTATGAATTCTCCTGTATTCAGAGCTGGTAAAACTCTAAAAGAAGCTGTTAGATAATCTTGTTATCAATCGCTTAAAATAGTTAAGATTTTTTAATAAAATCTTGGCTATTTTTTTTGATTTTTGTAATAAATAATGATATAATTATTAGGAATAAATATTATTATTATTCATTTATTTATGTACAGTGTAAATATTCATGACCTGTTTAGCCCTATAGATAGGGATAAGTTTATATCTGAAGTACTAGAAAATAAAGACTTTGATATAGAGCTTATTTATGGTTCAAACTTTAAAAATACTAAATTTTTAAGGGATTTTATGGAGAGTGTTTGTACAAAATTATGATTTTCACAAAAAGAAGTATCTAGATTTATATTAATAGTCGATGAATTAAATAATAATGCTATAGAATATTGAACAGATGAGTACTGAGAGAATAAAATGAGAATTAAAGCAGAAACAGAATGAAATATTATTGATATTGTAATAGAGGTTGAGGATAATTGAAAATGAGAAAAAAATAAAACTGCTCTAGAAATGGAAACACTTAGAGCTCATCAGTTAAAACTGTGATATGGTGGTCATGAATCTATAAGGGGAAGATGATTATTTATGATTACTGTTAAATCAGTAGATAGATTATATTTCAAGGATACTGAACAATGAGGTTTAATTGTATGAATTATGAAAAAAATAGAAATTTAAAAAGTGTTTACTCTAATCAGTAAACACTTTTTAAATTCTCCATACATTGAAATTCATTTTCACTTGTACAATAAAATACTTTATTTTTTATTCTTAGATCAATATATATAATAGTTTTATTATTTATATCTAAATAGTCTTTATTAAATATGGCTATTTTTTCTATTTGTTCCTTAAATTCTCAGTCTAAATCAAATATAATAATAGTATACTCATCTACAGTGATATGTATTTCTCTTTCAACTAGGTAATACTCTAAATCTGATATTTCTAAGTTAATTATATTTTCTTCTAATAACTCTATAATTTTATATATTTTTTCTATATATTCTGTATCAAATGTTTTTTTATAATCTATATATTTGTTTTTATCAAAATTATTTATAACTACTAATTCTTTTAAATCTGTTGAATATACAGAGGGAATTAAAGTTCCATTTTCAGTTATTAAAAATGTTTTATCATTTATGGTAGTATTAAATATTCATTTATAAGAATCTATGATAATTTTTAATGTATCAGGTAATACTAAATCAATATTTATATCACGAACATTGTGTTGATAGTCTTGTAAGCGTCAAAGTACATCTGCTTTTTCTGCAGCAAAAATAGATTTTCATCTATAAGTATCAACCGCTTTATAAGCTATGATCATATTTGTGATATTATCTTGTTTTATTATTTCAATATTTTTTGTTTTAAATATAGGTCATATAATTAGATATATTCAAAGACCTAAAAATAAAATAACGATTAAGGCATAATAACGGCTTAGATTAGTTCAAAATATTTTGAATATATTTAAATGTTTATTATTAATAGAAATACTTCTTCTTTTTTTCTTGAAATTAGCATTTTTATTCTTACTTAAGACTATATTATTATTATTTCTTTTTTTCCTATTTTTAATTTTTTTAGTAAAATATTTTATAATTTTTTTAAATTTCATATTTTTTAAGTTTTTATGTTACTTTTCTTATAGTTTCATATACTTCTTGTCCTCTTGCTCATGAATCATCATACCTAAATCTGATTCTAGGTAACTTTCTTATTTCTATTGCTCTGTTAAATCTTCATTGAATCTCCCTATTGTGTTTTGCTAGTGTTTTTGCTAGTTTTTCTCAGTTTAGAAGAGAACTCACAAATATATCTAAATAAGATAAATCAGAGCTTATTTTTACTCAAGTTACAGTAATAATTCAGAACATACGTTCTGAATCCTCTAATTCTTCAAATATAAAGTTTGTTACTAATTCTCTAGATACTCTTTCTAATTTTTTAATTCTATCTTTATTCATTTTAATAAGTATTAATATAAAAAAATAACCCATCCTTGAATTCCTTCCCTTAAGTCTAATGGAAGGATGCTGCAAATTACTAAATGTAGCCCCTTGCCCTTGTTATCAAGGGAAAGGATTCAGGTTAGGGTTAATTATTTTTTCACTAATTATTATATAAAATTATTTAGTTTTGACAAATAAAAGTTTATAAATATAATCGCTTCACTTTAAATAGAAGACTAATATTTTCTATTATTTATACCTTAATTCCTGTAAGGGGATAGAAACATGATATACGCAATAAAAAACGACTGAGAAACTAATGAAAAACTGATTTTAAGATACAAAAAAATGTTTTTTCAATCTAGAATGATGAATAAAATTAGATCAGAAAGATATGCTGTAGGTAAACTTTCAAAAAAGCAACTTAGAGAAAAAGCAATCGTTAGAGAACACTATAGAATGTTAAATTCAAAAGTTTACTTTTAAGTAAAACTATAAAAAAATAAAAGCTGAAATTCAGCTTTTATTTTTTTTGTTTAAAAGTATAATAAGAGTAAATTTAAGAAATAAATATAAGTAAATGAAAGCACTAGAAATAAAAAAATTAGACAAAACTTATTGAGATAACAAAGTGTTGAAATCTATAGATTTGGATATTGAATCTGGAGATTTTTTTGCTTTATTAGGTTATAACTGAGCAGGAAAGACAACTACTATCTGAATCTTGACGGATTTAGTGAGAAAAGATGCATGACTAGTAAAAGTATTTTGAGAGGATATTGATAAAGATTTCTCTAAAGCAAAAAAATATATCTGAGTGGTTCCACAAGAATTTAATTTTAATATATTTCAAAATGTGATGGATGTACCTGTTACACAAGCAGGGTATTATTGAGTGCCTAAAAAAGTTGCATTAGAAAGAACGGAGAAATATTTACGTAAGTTGTGATTATGGGAAAAGAGAAATAATGAAGCGAGAGAATTATCAGGAGGGATGAAAAGGAGGCTTATGATTGTAAGAGCGTTAGTTCATGAACCAAAATTTTTAATTCTTGATGAACCAACTGCATGAGTTGATGTAGAGCTTAGGCAACAAACTTGGGAGTTTATACAAGAACTAAATGAATCAGGAATAACAATACTATTAACGACTCATTATTTAGAAGAAGTAGAGGCTCTTTGTAATAAGGTAGCTATTATAAATAAGTGAAAAATAGTAGAAAATACAACTACGAAAAAACTTTTAGCTAAACTAGATGAAGAAATTATTTTGTTAGATATAGAAAAAAGTATAGAAAAACTTGATAAAGATTTAGTTAAGAAATATAAAGCTAAGTTAGTTGATAAAAAGGAAATAGAAATTTCTATTTCTAGAAAGCAAAATATAACTGATTTGATATCAGATTTATCAAAAATGGATATTATTGTAACAAGTTTTAGAAATAAGAGAAGTAGATTAGAACAATTATTTATAAATATAACAAAAGAATAATGACAGATTTATTGACTTTGACACATAAAGAAATTAAAAACTTCTTAAAAATATGGAAGCAAACTTTGATCCCACCTGTGATAACTATAGTTTTGTATATTCTTATTTTTGGTAAATTTATCTGAGATCAAATTTCAGTGATTCCTGGAATAAGTTATATGGATTTTATATTTCCAGGTTTACTTATGATGTCAGTTATAATGTGAAGCTACGCTTTGACTTCTTTTTGATTTTTTTCAGCTAAGATGTTTAAAAATTTAGAAGAATTACTTGTTTCACCGATAACTAATAACAAAATAATTATAGGATTTTGTTTGGCATGAATGACTAGATGATTATTAGTATGATTTTTAGTTTTATTAGTATCATTATTTTTTGTAGATTTTTCAGTTAATAGTTATCCATTAGTATTTTTATTTGTAATACTTACATCACTTTTATTTTCACTTGCTTGATTACTCAACTGAATTTTTGCTAGAAATTTTGATGATGTAAACATTATTCCAAGCTTTATAATTACTCCACTTATATATCTATGATGAGTATTTTATTCTGTAGATATGTTGTCACCATTTTGGCAAGAATTAAGCAAATTGAATCCAATTCTGTACATGATAAATGGTCTTAGATATGCTTTTATCTGAGTATCAGATGTTAATGTGTATACTTCTATTATTATAATAGTAAGTTTTATAGTTTTTTTATATTTATTTGTTTTATTTTTATTAAAAAAATGAAATTGAATTAGAAGTTAATTTTTAAAAATGTTTAAAAAAATAGTATGATTAGGTTTCTCTACAAAAGGGAAGAAAGCAAAGGATTTAGAAAAATATATTGCTTCATTAGTTAAGGGATGAGCTAATGAGTTTTTTACTGGTTATAATCCAGAATACTGGAGTAGTAAATTTGGATTTGAAGTAAGTCCAAATGGGAGGTTTGCAGAACATGAACAAATAACAGATATAGATACTTTAAAAAATATTGTAAAAGAAGTCCATAAATATGATTTAGAGATATTTATAAATTTGAATGCTTGGTATTATACTGATCAAACTTTTCCACTTATTGAACAAATGGTTCAGGAATTTGAGGAGATATGAGTTGATGGAATTATATGTTGAAATATAAGTATTTTGGAATACTTAAAAGAGAAACAGTATAAATGAAAAATAAATATTTCTACAATAATGGCCGTTTATAATTCAGAAGCTATTAAATTCTTATTAGAAAATTATAAAATAAATAAGATAATACTTTCAAGGGAAATTACTCTAAAAGAAATAGAAGAATTAGTGACAGAATTTTCAGCTACTCAATTTGAGGTATTTTGAGAATGAGATTTTTGTAGGTATAATAACTGACTTTGTTTTGCAGAACATAAATATGGAGCAAAAGATATTTGTACGGTAGTAGTAAATGATTTAGTTATAAAGAAGAAATTTAGAGCTGATTTTAAGGATTTTTTATTAGATCCAGAATTAACTAATATAGAAAAAGTAGAAAAAATGAATGATGAATTTAGTGATATATTTGATGAAATAGAAAAAATATTGCAAATAGAAGAATTAAATCTCCCTTTTTCAAAGGGAGTACCTGAAGGGGGAGGGATTAATAAGAGCTTAGAAAAACTAATAGATAGATCTAAAAATAGAGAAGATTTATTTTTTGATGCTATGCAGGCTATTAATTCAAAAAGAAATAAGTGAATACTTATATATTTAAGGGCTTTAAAATATTTAAATAATACAAAATTTGATGATTTAAGCTCTGAAATAGAATCTAGTATACAATCAGGTATAAAATACCTTACAACTAAGTCAAAAGAGCTATGAGGTATGCCTAAAATGAAGGCAAAGGAACTAGGAAGTTTTTATGCTAAATGAGATAACTTAAATCTATATACATATCTGTTTTTCTCAAAATTTAAAAACATTGAAACAGTCAAATTTCCAACAAGATGAAGAGATTACAATGAAAAGATAAAAATTATTGAAGAAGTACTAGACGCTTGAAAAGTAGATGAAAAATATTTAGATAGATGAATTAGTATAGAAAGAGCCCATTATGATTTAACTTATTTATTCGGAAATAAATTGTGGTTTAGGGAATTAATTAAGGAATATAATTAGATGTAGCATATTTTCAACTTTACAAAAATCATAAAACTAATAAACTAAAAATATATTAAAACTAACAATTAAACTATGTGAAGAGGACCAGTTGTAGCTAAAAGAAGAGATGCAGTAAATGCAGTTAAATGAAAAGTTTTCTCAATTCATGCTAAATTAATAGCCGTTGCTGCTCAAAAAGGTGGTGATCCAGATTCTAACCCTACTTTATTCACAGCAGTTTATAAAGCAAAAAAAGATGGAGTACCAAATGATAATATAGATAGGGCAATAAAAAAATGAACAGGTGAAGATAAATCAGCTGCCCAAATTGTGGAGATAGTTTATGAATGATATGCACCAGGATGAGTATCTGTTATGGTTTCAGTTCTAACTGATAATAAAAATAGGACAGTTGCTAATATAAGACATATTTTTTCTAAATATAGCTGAACAATGTGAGAATCATGATCAGTATCATGGATGTTCCATAGGAAATGAGTTATTTTTATAGACCCAACTAAACATAGTTATGATTCTATAGAAGAAACTATTTTTGAAACAAATGCAGAAGATGTTATTTCTGAAGACAATTATATAAAAATTATTACTTCTATAGAGGATCATCATGAAGTTGAAGTATATCTAGAAAAAAAGGGAATCGAAATTATGGAATCAAAACTTGATTTTGTTCCTGATAACGAGGTAGAAGTTACTGAGTTTGATAAGGCTTTAAAAGTTAAAAAGATGATAGAATCATTTAATGAAGATGAAGATGTTGTTACTATTTCAACTAATGAACTTATATCTGAAAAATTGGATACAGAGGTGGATGAATTTATAGAAAAGAATACATTTAGAAGCTAATAAAAAAAGGATAATCTTTCGATTAACCTTTTTTTATTTCTTTCATTTTTAACACTTCGTGTTTTCTAGTTACTTTGTTATATTTTCTAAGAGTAGGTCCTTTAGTCCCAGCTTCAAAGTTTTTCTTTTGGATATTAGTCATGTGAACCATGTTTCCAGTTTCTGTAGAGTAGAAAGCAACGTAAGTTCTTTTACCTTTTGGCATGTTTAAACTATTATTACATATAAAATATTTTTTTACTGAGTGATTATATAACAAATGCTAGTTTATGCAAATTTTTTTACTAAACTTTCATTATATCAGCATCTTTTTTCTTATAGTGCTCATCTACAGCTTTATTAGCCTCTTCGATTAATTTTTGTAAGTCATTTTCTAGGTCTTTTTTCACATCTTCAGATATTTCTTTATCGTCTTCAGCTTTTTTTATTACTTTTAGAGATTCTGACCTAGCATTTCTAATTCATACTTTAGCATCTTCAGCCATAGATTTTGCTACTTTTGATAATTCCTTTCTTCTTTCTTCTGTTAATGGAGGTACTTTTATAAGTATTGACTCAGCCATAGTTTGAGGATTTAGTCATAGTCCAGAATCAGATATTGCTTTTGCAATTGCATGTAATACTGTTTTATCCCATGGTTTTATTTGAAGAGTTTGAGCATCTAAATTTGATACAGCTGCCATATTTTGAATTTGTTGTAGTGAACCATATTGATCAACCATAACAGTTTCTATCATGACTGGATTAGCTCTTCCTAATTGTAATTTTGAATATTCTACATCTAAATGTTTTAGGGCTTTTCCTACACCTTCTTTGGATTTTGTTAACATATATTTTTTATTAATTATAAAAACTAAAAAGAATTATATTATTAGTTTATAAAAAATCAAATAAATGCTTTACTTTATTGATAAACTTAATAAAATAATTTTCAATTATTAAATAAAAATAAATATACATGAAAATTTTAGAAGTAAAAAATATAGAAAAAGATTTAGCTAAGAAAAAAGTTTTACATTGAATAAACTTTAGTGTAGATGCTGGAGAAATTTATGGTTTTTTATGACCAAATGGAGCATGAAAAACAACAACTATGAAATGTATAATGTGATTAATTGAACCTGAAGCATGAGAAATTCATATATTTGGAAAAAATTGATTAACAAGAAAATCAAAAGAAAAAGTGGGTTTTATGCCTGAAAATACATATTTGTATAAACATTTAACATGAAAAGAGTTTTTAGAATTTAATGGAAGATTTTTTTGACTAGAAAGTGAAGAACTTGATAAAAAAGTATCAAAATTGTTAAAAAGAGTAGGTCTTGAAAATGATGCTAATAAATATTTAAAAGAGTACTCTAAAGGTATGTTACAAAGAATATGACTAGCTCAATCAATAATAAACGATCCACAGTTATTATTTCTAGATGAACCTATGAGTGGTCTTGATCCTATTTGAAGAAAAATGGTAAAAGATTTACTAGTTTCTCTTAGAAAAGAGTGAACAACAATATTTTTCAATACTCATATATTAGCAGATGTTGAAAGTATTTGTGATAGAATAAGTATTATTCACAAATGACATATGATAGTAGAAGGAAAAGAAGTAAAAAGTATAAAATGAAGTTTAGAAGATTTTTTTATAGAAAAAGTATCTAAAAGTTAGAATCCCACCCCCTAACCCCCTCCCTTGTAAAGAGGGGGAATAGAACAGAATTAATTTATAAATTTCATTATAATAAATGATTTATAGGTTTAATTTCATTAAAAAAAGAATCTTTATTATATAAATAAAGATTTTTTTTATAGTATTCTTCCCCCTCCCTACAAGGGAGGGGCTGGGGGTGGGTTAACTTTCTAAATCATGAATAACTTCTTTTAGAATTTTTTCTATTTTATTTTTATCTTTTTTAATAAAATCTAGAGTTGTTTGTATCATAGCGAAAATATTTATATTTGATTTTGCTCAATATGCCCAATCTGGATTATCTTCTATTTTTAAGTCTAAAAATTCTATATTAGGTGATACAAATGAAATTTTTCAAGCCATTTTTATATCAGTTCAAGAAAAATCTATATTTTTTAGATAATTTTTAACAAACATATTTGCTCATCATCCAAGTATAAAAAAATCACTTGGACATATTTTATCTCATAATATTTCTTCTAAAGTTATTACTAATATATCTTTAAATATATTTAAGAATTCTATTTTCTCGGCTCAAAATCTATCATCATCGATAGTTTTTATTATATCATTTTTAGTTAAATTATAATTATTTCTTATTTGTTTTATCAAATCATTTATTCAAAATGATAGTTTTTTAGCGCCTTTTATATTATTGTTTTTTTTGACTATTACTGATGTATGAGAGTTTCATAAATCAATTATTATAATATCCTCTGTATCTTTGAATAATCATGTAATAGCAAATTCAGAGGGAATAATATTTACTATATTTTTTTTGATAGCTTTTTCTATATATTTTACTGTTTCAAATTTTGATTCAGGTATGAATACATTTAAAAGTGAAATATTTATTTTTTTAGGATTAGTTCAATTTAAATCTTTTGTAGACTCATTATCAATTTGTATATTTGATATATTACTTATTAAAAGTTTTAGATCATTCTTTTTATATCAAGAGTTGTTTTTTATTGTTTTATAGTGTTTATGTAATGCCTGAGATTCAACTAACTTCATTAATTCATATAATTCCTTGTCTCATATTTCCTTCTTTGTGTTTTCTCTTATGTGATTAATTTTTGAAAACTCAAAAAAGACATTAGTTGTAGGTATATTTATTATTACGTCATTTACTTCTATTCCTCAGTCCAATTCTGCTTTTTTAATTGCTTCTTTTATATTTTCTGATATTCATTCTAAGTTTTGAAACTCCTGCATTAAAATATATTGTTCATCTTGTCTTTTTTCTCAATATCATACTAGCTCTACATCTCTGTTGATAATTTTGCATATTCATACTCTAATTTTGTATGCTCATATATCAATTATTCAAATTATTTTTGGTTTTATTTCTTTTGTAACAAAGTTCATTAAATGATTATTATTTTTTAAGTCATAATTTTTTTTCAGATTTTTTTCAATAATCCATTTCATTCGCTGATTTCTCATATTCATATTAAGGCCATAGCAAGGTCCTCAGTTATCAAATCATCGTGAGGAGTAATAATTAAAGCTCTTTTAAGTATAGCTATTCATCTTTCAGAATTTCATATCATGGTATATGCCCATCATAGATTTCTAAGTACTTCAGAGTTGTTTCATAGGTATTTGTTAGATAACTCTAAATACTTTATTGCATCAGATATTTTATCTTGTGATAATAATATAAATCACTTCAAATAGTTTCATGTAGCTGATTTTTTATTAAGATTTAAGGCAAAATTAACAGACTTCAAACCTTTTGCTAGTTCTCATTTATATAGATATATATCTGCTAATTCTTCATATAATCTATAATCTCCGTTATATGTAGATATAGCATTTTCAAGTATAGCTATTGCATTAGAATATTTTTGTTCTGATTTTAAAGATTCGATTTGTAATACTATTTCTTTTATTTTGTCCATGTTTTTTTATATTTTTAAAGGCATTATTATATGTTTGAAACTATGTGCTTTATCTTCTTTTTCTGGATCAGGTGTAGGAGCTATTAATATAGGTGATAGTGGGCTTTCAAAACTTATATTTATATGGCTTGTTCCTATAACTCAAAGTACTTCCAAGAAGTAAGTAGAATTTATTCAAACCACATTATCTTCTCATTCTACTGCTCATACTAGAGTAACATCTCATTCTCATATTTGAGTTTCAGATGTTTCAAGTTCTATTCATCTACTTGATGATAAACTCATTTTTATAGAATAATTATTTTCACGACTTACTAGGTTTATTTTTTTAAGAGCTCACATTAAATCAATTCTATTAACTTCTGCTTTTGTAGAAAATGTAGTAGGGAAAAATGTAGAATAATCAGGAAATTTACCATTTAATAATCTAGAATATATCTTTATATTACCTGATAAAAAAGCAATTTGGTTATCTCATGAAACTATTTTGACTTCATCATTATCATTTAATATACTTTTTATTTGAGATGCAGTTTTGCTAGGTATTATTTGTGAAAAATTTATTGGGACAGGCTCATTTAATATAGTTTTGTATTCAGATAATCTGAAGCTATCTGTTGATGCAAAAATTACTTCATTTCATTTTATATTTACATATAAACCAGCTAGAGTTGGTCTAATATTTCATTCTGCTGATGAAAATAGGGTTTTATCTATAGAGTTTTTTATTATTTTTCATGATAGATTTAGACTAATTTCTTCTCTAATATTTGGTATTAGAGGAAATTCAGAAGCTTCAATTCATTTTATTTTTAATTTTCAACTTCAAGTTGATACTTTTATACTATCATCAGATAACAATTCAACAGTTATTTCATCATCTTGAACTAGTGATATATAACTCGTAAACAGTTTACTTGGAACACAAAAAGATCATTCTGTATCTATATGAATATTATCTGAAATCATATATTCAATAGCCATTTCTAAATTATTAGAAGTGAGTACTATATTGTTGAAATTAACTTTTAATAATATATTTTCTAAAATTGGAGTTGTAGTTATTGATGCTGTAGCGTGATTAACTATGTCTAATCATTTTTTCAGTACCTCGGTTTGTATTTTAAATTTCATATATCGCTTGGTTATTAATAACTATATTCTTGTATTAAAATTTATGGATATTGATGATAAAATCAAGCTTTATAGAGTTTTTTATGTTAAAAACTTTTAACAATTATTCAAAAATTACAACAAGAGCACTATTTCTCATAATTTCAGGCTTAATAACAGTTATAAATTCCCTTAAATTATCTCATTTTATTATTATTTTATAATAGAATTGATTATGCCTTTTACTTGGATTTGGAACAAACTGAATTTCGATATTTTTATTTGTATTTTCTAGGTCTAATTTATTTTTTAAATTTTCCATAAATGCCTTCGCTTTTTCTTTATTTTTATGTCTATACTCTAGAGTAAGCATTTGTGAGTATGGAGGATAGTTAAAAAGTTTTCTTTCTTCTAGAGTCTTTATAAAGAAATCTTTATAGTTAGAATCTGTTATACTTTTTACTACTTCATTCTCTGGGATAAAGGTTTGGATTATAATATCAGTTATTTCTCAGTTTCTAGATCACCTTCAAAGTAATTGTTTTATATTGGAATATATTTTTTCTTCAGTGTTATATTTTGGGATCAATAGTTCTTGTTCTAAAAGAATAACTCAAATAAGTCATATATTTTTAAAATCAAAACCTGTGGTAATCATTTTTGTTCAGATTATAATATTTGCTTTTTCTAGGTTTTCTAAGGCTTTTGATTTTTCAGTTTTGTTTTTTACGCTATCAGTATCAAAACGAAATATATTATATTTTGGAAATTCTTTTTTTAAATAGTCTTCTATTTGTTGAGTTCATATTCATACTTTTTGTAAAGATTCTTTAGCACATTTTTCACATTTCCTTGGAATATCTTTGGAATCACTACATACATGACAGATAAGTTTTGCAGGATATTTATGTACACTCATTGAAACATCACAATTTTTGCATTTATATAGATTATTACAATTATTGCAGATTAAAGAGGAAAATTCTCATCTTTTATTTAAATAAAGTATTACTTTTTTATCTTTATTTAGTGTATTTTCTATCTCTTTCAGAAGGGTATTAGAAAGATATGGATAGTTGGGTGATTTATCTTGGGATAGATTGACTAGAAGCATTATTTATTTATGATTATTATTTATGGATTTATTATAATAAATGGCGAAATATTTGCAATTTTAAAAAAAATCAGATAATATTGTCTTGAGGTATATAACGGTGTAAAGTTTCCTCCTTTCACTTTTCATTGTTATGTATCTCTTTTTTGTGTTTAAAATTATAATATGATAGACTTATAGTAGTTTATTTAATTATGTTAATTGCTTTGAACTTAAAAGATTTACAAAAAGAAAATTTGGATTTAAAAAGGAAACTTTCTATTGCTAAAATATGGATGGAAAGGGAAGTTAAATCACAGGTAGATAAAATATCAAAAAAAGAATTTTCTCAAATGCCACCAAAAACAAAAGATGCCTATATTTGAGAAAATATAGGTGAAGATATTACTAAAAAAGTATATAGTTTTTTTTGAGAAATAATGTTGCTAAATACTCCATGATCAGTCATAGAAAATATTGTTTCAGCTGAAATAAATTATTTTAATCTGAGAGAAAATCCTAGTACAGATTGATTGTGAGTAATTACTTCATATCATAAAGCACTTGATACACTCGTGGAATGATTTATTACAAAATGATTTAGAAAATTTGCTAAAAAGAAATGACAAACTCAGTTAAGAAAAAATGATAGCTTAGAAAAATCTCTAAATTCAGTTGTAAATCAATGATATATTTTGAGTGTATGAAGATTATTCCATATCATTAGTTTGATAAAAGAAGATGGACCACTTTATGATTATGGGAAATGTTTTAAAGAATATTTAGAAAAATATTCAAATTTAGCTGATATATTATTTGATACTGAGTTTTATAATAATTTTAAAAGCTTAGTTTCTAGTGAAATATTAGGGAAAAAAAGGCACGTGTGAAGAATTACATTTGTAGAAACTAGAGATGCAAGGAATTTACTTCTTTGAGATTTTGAGGATGAAAATAGTATGATTTATAAGTTTATAGAACTAGGAAAATCAGATTATTAAATTAAAAAATAAAATAATTAATATGTAAAGCTAAAAATTTTAAATTTTTAGCTTTCTTTTTATAAAAAAATATAATGAGAGGACAATTATTTATAATTTTATTTAATACTATGAATAAACAAAAACAAGCCTTCACTTTAGTCGAACTAATAGTAGTAATTACAATACTAGCAATACTATGAACTATATCTTTTATATCATTACAATGATACAGTAAAAACGCTAGGGATTCTATTAGGATTTCAGATACTAGTAACATGAAAATATCATTAGAATTATTTCATTTAAATTCAGGTAAATATCCGCTACCAGATGATTATGGTACTTTTACATATTTATGAAGTGATTTATTTTATCAATGATATTTTTGAAATAATGTAATTCAAAGTATTTCAAGAAATATGACAGAGGTTCCAACAGACCCATTAACAGATAAAAAATATATATATTCTGTAGCTAATAATAAAAATGAGCTTGAAATACTTAGTCTGTTAGAATGAGATAGTCTTACGTTAAATACAATAAATCAAACAAATGCAGCACTAACAGTTGTTACGCCAAGAATTACATGAAATTACAATAGATTATTCATAAAGACAAGTACTCATATAGTTCCAATCCCAAGTATAATAACGTCAGAAGAATTAACATTTGGTTCATCTAATGTATTAACACAATCAAGACTAGAATCAATGGTAACAGATTTATGAGTAAATATACCAAGTAATTGAAGTGTAGTTTCAAATACATGAGCATTAGCATGACTTATCCTAACGTGAGCAATAGTTCCGGCAGCTGATGCTGACGATGCTACAAAAGCAGCAGTTATAGAAGTAATTAAATCTACTTATGTATGAGAAACATCTTTAAATAGTGGATGAATAGTTAATTATATATTGAATATTTGAACAGATGAAGCTATTTTAGCAGCAGCTTTTGATACAACTGTATTAAAGAATACAACAATAACTAATGATTCTTGATGAGGTGGCTGATGAGCAATAATAGACTGGAGAGGTCAAGACTCAAATTGTGATATTGCTGATATAACTATTTGAACACAAACTTGGGCTGGGTGTAATTCTACTCTATGAACATGATTTGAATACTGACAAACAGATGCAGATATATGATCAAATAATTATAATTGAACCTCTTGAAGTTGTTATAATTATGATGAAGTAAATAACTCTACTGATCCAGATTGTGCAATATGAAATGCAAATATGGCAAGTAATGTTAGTGCAAAAATTTTCTTTGATTTAAAACAGCCGGATGGAGAAAATAATTTCCTTGATGCAGAAGTAGATAATATATGGTGAAAATTATATACTTGGAGTTCATTAGATACAGATAATGATAATGATATAGATTGAGATGATACAAATTTGGTATGTTGAGTGTGATATCATGTACCAAGTAAAACAGAACGGGATATGTTAGAAATAACTATAAACTGATGAATAGATTGTAGAAATTCCATACAAGGGCAAGCTTGCGAATGATTGTGATGGAAATTACATTCAACAACAAATAGCTCTACAAGTATAGCAGAAAAATTAAAAATACCTTTAGCAGGTCGTCGTAGTACTAATGGTACTGCATTTGATACTCGTTGAGTACAAGGATATTTATGGACTAGTACAGATGCTGGTGGTAACGTTAGTTATCATACCCTCGACAGCACATCAAATTCTAAAAGCTACTTAGGAGCAACTAGCTCTCACTCGAACGGTTTCTCTATTAGATGTATACAGGATTAAATTATATGATTTTGAATTAAAGTATATATAAAAAATAATTTAAGAAAAATGTAAAGCTAAAAATGCTAAATTCTTTGCTTTCTTTTTATAAATATTTTTCTTTACAAACAATAAAAAAGCTCTAAAATATAGGAAATTTAAATAAAAAGAATTAAAATATGCTATACATAGTTGCTACACCGATTTGAAACTTGGAAGATATTACTTATAGGGCTGTTAGAATCCTATGAGAGGTTGATTCTATTGCTTGTGAGGATACTAGGACTAGTTGAGTGCTATTGAATCATTATAATATAAGTAAACCGCTTATATCATTCCATTCTCATTCAGGGAAGACTAAAATTGATAAAATAATAGAAGGGCTTAAAAAATGACAAGATATTGCTTTAATAAGTGATGCTTGAACTCCTGGTATTTCGGATCCTGGATATATTCTTATAAAAGAGGCTATATTAGAATGAATAGAGGTGGTTCCGATTCCTTGAGTAACTGCTTTTACTACTGCTTTAATGTGAAGTGGTATGCAGATGAATCATTTTTTGTATCTAGGTTTTTTGCCAGTTAAAAAATGAAGACAAACATTATTTAAGGCATTAGTTGAAAGAAAGGAATCAAAATGATGATGAGAAACAGTGGTTATTTACGAATCAGTTCATAGAATAATTAAAACTTTGAAAGAATTGTGATGATATTTTTGAGAAGAACATCATATAGTAGTATGAAGGGAATTAACTAAGAAATTTGAAGAATTTAGAAGATGAAGTATAAGTGAAGTTATAGATTATTTTGAAAATACTCCTGGAAAAGTAAAAGGAGAGTTTGTTGTATTATTTTAATTTATGGAATTAAATATAGATCAAAATAAACAGGAAATTTATATTAAATCTATGATGTGGAATAGTGTCATAGAGGTTTTTAAGAATGAAAAAAATATAGATATAACTAAATATATGGTATCAATTCAACTTAGATGAAAAACGGTGTTAGTGAAAACTAATAAACCAATAATTAATACAGAAGCTTTACTCTTAGATGATAAAATAAAGAAAGTATTTTCTGAAAAAATAAAAAGTATTTGAATTAAATTTTATGATTTTGAATTAAAATATTTATAAAAAAAATAAGCCAAAGGCTTATTTTTTTTTATTTTAATGAGATTTTATATTCTTTTCAATCTATTTTTAATATATTATCTGAGATTTGAGAATTATTTATTTCTAATATATTATTTTTTGAATAAGAATTTATATTTCAATTATTTACTAATAAAGATGCTAAAACAATCAATATAACAATAATAATGATAACAGCTATTCAGTTTTCGATTTTTTCATCGAATAATTTATAATATGATCTAATGATTCTTTTAACCATAATATATTAAAAATATAAATATTATTAATATTAAAACATATTTTTTGATTTAAAGCAAAAAAACACTCATTTCTTGAGTGTTTTTGAATAATTACCATCTTTTATAACTAGGACAGGCTTGGTGAATATTTACAAGTGAAAATCATTTGTGTAAAATAGCTTCTTTTATAATTTCTTTCATTTCAGCAAATTTAATAGAATCAGCTGTTTTTGTGAAAGTACATCATGCTTTTTGTGATATTCAAATGGGGTCAAAAGGAGCTGAAGTATTTCAGTCTGGTGTAGTTTTAGTTTTTGCTCAAAGGGGAGTTGTAGGACTTGCTTGACCAGTAGTTAATGCATAATTTTCATTATCCATAACTATATAAGTTATATCTAAGTTTCTTCTACATGCATGTAGGAAATGTCATACTCATATACCATATCCATCTCAGTCTCAACCAGTTGCTAGAACTGTAAGCTCTGGATTAGCTAGTTTGACTCATGTAGCAAATGGAAGTGTTCTACCATGAAGTGTTTCTGCTGCATATCAGTCAATATACTGACTGGCTTTTCAGCTACATCATACACCTGAAACAACAACTCTATTATGAGATTCTATTTCTAGTTCTGCAAAGGCCTTTTTAATTGCTCAGATAATCAAAGTATCTCAACAACCAGGACACCACTGTATATTATTTAATCATGATCTCATACTATTTTTTTAATTCATTTAAATCTTCTATGTAAAAAGGGAACAGATCATATTTTCTCATGTTTGAGATTTTTAATCATTTGATAAACTTAAGTCCTAATTCTTTTGTCATATAATTTTCAAGTTGACCTGAGAAGTTAGATTCTATAAAAATTATTTCTTCTTTGTTCTTTATTTCCTCAACAAATCTTTCATCTATAGGTTTAAGTATTTTTACTATTATTAAACCAAATTCGGGATTTCTTTTTACAAATTCTTTTGCTGTATAGCTAGTAAAAGATGTTACTATAAGCATTTTTTTAGCTTCTTTGTTAATTATTTCATATCATGAAATTCACTCTCTTTCAAAAAAATTATCTAGTTTTTTATGTCTTTTTTCTGTAAATGCTTTTTTTAGTGTAGGATCTTCAGAAGTAGCTCAGTATTCATCATGTTCATAACTTGTAGCTATAAAATCTCAGTTTTTTGTTCAGACTTTTACTCTAGGTGATATTCAATCATCTGTTAGTTCGTACCTTTTATAATCATCTGGAGGATTATCTAATATTATTCATCTATCTATTTCCGGAATAGTCATATTTCATACTGTTCAACTTAGTTCTGAACTTTGCTTATCCATAAGAAGAATAACTTGAGTTTGATATTTATCTGCGATATTTAAAGCTAAGGCTCAAAAATAATGTGCTTCCTCAAGTGTTGAAGGATACATAACAACATGATTAAAATCACCAAATGTAGGATTAAGTGCAAAGTTTATATCTCATGCTTCATGATATGTAGGAGTACCTGTAGAAGGTCCAGCTCTTTGTGAAAATACTATTGTTATGGGAAATTCTGCTTGAACTGCAAAACTTATAGCTTCGGTCATAAGTGCAAAACCTCAACCTGATGTACCACACATTGCTCTTGCTCATGTAAAACTAGCTCATAAAGCTGAATTTATTACCGCTATTTCATCCTCGTTTTGTATATAATTTACTTTTTTTGAATTTATAACTTCGCTTAATATAGTTGAAGCAGGAGTCATTGGGTAAGCTGAATAAAATTCAAGTCATCATTCTATTGCTCAATAAGTAAGAGCCTTGTTTCAATAAATAAGTTTTTTAGATTTTGATACTTTTGAAATTTTAATTTCAGATTTTTTATCTATATTATAAGTCTCAAAAATATTTTTTACTATATTTTGATTATTTAGTACTACTTCTTCTCATTTTCTATTAAAAACTATTTTTATTTTATCCAAGATTATATCTAAATCTAGGTTTAAAAATAGGGCATAGATTCATAGTAGATAAGTATTATCATATTTATCATTTATTTCTAAATCAAGTATAGAAAAATCAGATAAATCTATTTGTTTATCTGCTAATTTTTGAGTCCATTTTTTATTTATAATAATAGTTGCTCATTTTTTTAGAGAGTCTAATTGTTTTTCTAAACTTTCTGCATTAAAAGCCAAAATAATATCTACATATTTTGTAAGAAAAGTTTCTCATGCATCACTTATGTTTACATCGAAAAAATTTACTCATCATTTTATTCTAGATTCGTACTCTATATCACTTATTAAATCATATCAAAGCTCTGCATATAAATCGGCAATAATATCTACTGTAGAGTTTACTCATGCTCATGCAGGTCCCGCTATTCTAGTATTTAAATTCATTTTTTATTCTGTTTCTCATGTTAAAGTTTCACTAGGAGTATCTTCTATTACTATATTTCAAGAATTAGTATCTATTAGTTCTTGAAGGTCTAAATAATCTTGAGTACTAATATCCTCTTGTTGATAGCTAGTTTCACCACTAAAAATTATTAATAAACCAGTTCAAACTATTCATATTATTATTCAAAATAATGCAAGGAAAGCCATTATTTTTACTCACTTATTTCTTTTTGTCATATTTTCTTTTTTATATTATTTAAAATTAAATTTATTTTTGTATAAACTGCAGGTTTACTTATTTGTTCTATATTATTATATTTAAATTCAGTGAAATTTCAATCAAGTAACTTAATATATATAGATTCTCATTTATGTTCTACTTCAAATATAGTATGAGTGAGGTCTTTTGAATAAGTTATTTTAATATTATTTTCTCATAATATTTGACTTATATTGCTTACAACATAATTAATATTATCATAGCTATTAAATAATGTTTTCAATTCTTCTTCTATATTATTTACTTTATAAGTCCCATCAATGTATATATAATTTCAAAGAAGTAAATCTTTTTTTGATTTTTGGTCAATTAATTTAATTTCAGGGTTTAGGAAACTATGAGAAGGGGAAAATATATAATCTGATCTAAAAATTCAATAATAGCTTTTATTTCTTCATAAATCTAGATTTAGAGTTGCCTTATTTATATAAATAGAATATTCATCGTCGTTTTCTAATTTTTTTACAATTAAATCATTATAAGCTATATCTATAAATCATTCTAAATTTATAAAATCTCAAGTTTCTCAAAGTAGTTTATTTCTTTTAAATACTTTAACTACAGTTTCTTCTTCTTCTTGTATTTGATTATCTTCTTGATTATTATTCTCATCATTATTCTCATTATTTGTTTGATCTCATAGTGTATCAATTAAGAAATTCTTAAATTCGTATTTATCTTTATCTTTTGTTTCTGTTTTTTTCTTTTCTTCTAGAACTTCTTCTACTTCATCTAGTTTATGAGATCAAAGACTAGGGTCATCATTAATATATATTTCATCGATTTTATTTTTTTCAAATGGATGTAATAAAAATGAAATATTATTTGTATCTATTTTTAGATTATCAATTTTGTAGCAATAAGGAACTTCTAGAGCGGCCTTTTCATTTTCTGGAGATGGATATGAACAATAACTATAGTCCATTATGCTAATATTTATATTATTTAATTGTAGTCCATTAAAGTTAGATAAATATTCTAATGCATGATTTTCTGATAATACTAATACATTATTATTTTCATTTATTGTATTTGTAGATAGTAAATTTGTTTTACTTTTATTATATATTACTAGATATTCTTCGTAATTTTTTAATGCCGTAAAATATTCATTATATTTTAGTTCTAATATTTCATATAATTCACTAATAAATTTATCTTTATTATTTTGGCTTGGTTTTAATATTAATTTATAATCTTTATAAAATTCTATAATTTCATTTATATCTTTTTCTAATAATAAAATATCATTTTTTATTATTAATGTTTCCTCATTTATTTCAAGTAATCAGTCTTTGTTTCTATCTATTAAAAAATATTTACTTTCTAAAATATTTACAAATTTATTCAATATTTGAGAATTTGTAAATAGTCATGTTCTTTTTGTTTTTTCATCATTATAATTATAAAATGAGTTAGCTATTTTAACATAATCATTAAAAATAATTAATAAATCTTTAGTCTTAATATCAATGTGTAAATAATCTGATAAAAGTAGGTTTTCTAGAAAAAATAATAAATAATCTGTATTTTCTAAATCATCAATATATAGTTTATTATCATCAGACAACTCGGTACTTACATTTAAATCTTCAAAATACTGTCTTCTAAATACGGCAACATTAGAATAAAAATCATTTTCATCTAAAAAATCATAATTAAAGAATGTTTTTTCTAAATATATAAGGGATTTAAGTTTGTAATCTATTTTATTGTTATTGATTCTATTAGTAAGTTCTAATAAATTTACTTGTGTATTTATATCTTTACTACTTTTTATGGCTGCTTTGTAGTAATATCAAATAATATTATTAATTTCTTCTGCTCACGCTTTATCTATTTCTTCAAGCAATTTATAATTAGCTGCAATGTTATTAATAATATCACTGTCTATATCACTTATTGATAATAATTTATGTAAATTTCTTATTATGATATTTTTATAATAACTACTTTTTTTATTTGGGTTTATAAATATATCTGAGTATTGAGTTATAAAACTTTCACCTGGCATAAATCAAAAACTCGATTCTAAAAATGTATTTATAATGCTTAAATTATTAGAATATTCTTGTTCCAAAAATAATAAACCGTTGGTTAACATTTCTTGATTTTCAGATTTTCTAAGAGAAGCTAAATCTAAAAACTTTTCAGATATTATTTTATTGTTTAATATTTTATTACTAAAATATCATAGTTTATTTTTGTCTTTTAAAATTAATAAATCTGCATTTTTTAAGAATACATCAAGAGAATTAAGCCTTAAATTAAATATTAAGTACATATGAGGATATAAATCTAGAGTTGTTAGTTCATTATTAGATCTTGTATTTATTAATGTTAAATCTAATTTAGAACTAATAGGGAAAATAAGGTTTTCTTTAGAGTTTATATTATTTATTATAAATATTCATGGTCATTTATTTGTTATTTCAAATCATTCTCATTTAATAATATAATTTATATTTACTTCACTTAGATCAAAAATATAAATTCATTTACTAATAGAGATAATTGTATTTGTTATATTCTTTTCTACTTCTACACTACCTTCTGAAAATATGACTTTGTCTGATAAGTTTATATTTTCTACCAATAATGCTCATGTTTGCACATTTATATTTTTCTTTATAGAAAAATTGTTATTTTCATCTTTTATTAATTCAAATAATCATAGATCTGTTTTTTCGTAATATGGTTTTTGAAAGGTAGAAAAAGTACCTGTTACATAAGTAACAAATAATAGAAAAGAAAATAGGGCAATACTAATTAAAATAAAAAAAATTTTGGATAAAAAATTCACTTTATATATGTTTATGAAATAAATAATTATTCTTTTATTTATTATAATGAATAAGTCTTTTTGTAAAGATTATTTTAATTTTATTTTAGTTATTTGAATTATTATATTGATATGAAATATATTATTTTGAATCCTGACTAAATATGGCTAAAAATTCATCAATTATATTTTTATTTTTTATTAAAATTCATATTTCTCTATTTCTATCAATAGAATATGTAGAAAAATTTATACTTCATATAAATAAATATTTCTCATCAACTAATATAGCTTTTGCATGCATTTTATATTTTGGCAATACTAAAATATTTATTCAAGCATTTTTTAGTTTTATAGTATTTTCATCTTCCGTGGCAGTATTTGGTATTATTATTTCTATACTTATATTTTTTTCTTTTTTTATATTTATTAACTTATTTACTAATTCATCATCTTTTAGATATTGAAAATACATTTTAATATTTCTTTCTGCCTCGTCGAAAAGTTTTTCAAATTTTATTCTTGAACTATTTGGACTGAAAATAAGGTTATTATCAAATATATTAATTTTAGTTGAATTATAGTCATTATAAAAGTTTTCCTTTAACTTATTTTTTGTATTTAAATCCTCTGTGAATATGAAAAAATCTCTATTTTTTGTAAATGTAGAATATGAAAAATTACCTGTAGAAATAATGGATAAATCATCAATTATTAATATTTTTGAATGATTAAATGAATAATTACTTTTACTGGACCATATAATATCTATTCAGGCTTTTTGCAACTTATTATAAGCTTTGTCATTTATGCTATATGCCATATATGGATCTTTTTCTAAAATTATTTTTAATTCTATTCATCTATTATGTGCTTTAATTAATGACTCTTGAATTCTTTTTTCTGTTAACATGTAGACTTCAAGAAATATTTCATTTTCAGCATTATTAATAAGCTCAACTATTCTTGTAAGTAATTCTTTGTTAGGAGTATAATAAAATTCTAAATCATTTATTTCTCTAATATCTTCTAATTCAAATTTCTCCAAATTAGCATTGAGTTCTATATTTTTATTTTCTATCTCACTTTTAGTTTGATGAAATTCACTATATTCTTCATAATTAAATAATGAAAATAGTATGATAAATATAATAAAGAATATTGTTGTTATAGGATTAGCATTTTTTCTCATTGTTTCTTTTTTTAATATATAAAAACTCCTAAAAATATTTGTTAGGAGTTTTTTGTTTATCCAAATATTTTTTCAAATACTCAGGCTTTATTTACATTGATTTTTTTCTCTTTTGCTATTTCTTCATATAGTTCTCTTTCTTTTTTTGCTAATTTTTTAGGAATTTTTACTTTTATACTTATAAATAAATCACCTTTAGAGTCACTGTCAATATGTTTTACACCATCTCAAGATATTTTTATTATTGTTGAATCTCAAGTTCATGCTTTTATTTCAATAGCTCTTTTTCAGATAACAGGAATGTTTATATCTTTTTTAGTTCATAAGATTGCTTCTATTACATCTATTTCTAATTCATAGTGTAGATTAACTCAATCTCTTTTAAGTCCTTTTTCTTCTTGTTTTACTCTAAATTTAATATATAAGTCTCAACTTGCTTTTGTTCAAACTCAATTATTTCATTCACCAGTCATTTTTATAATCATTCCATTATCTATTCAAGCTGGAATATCTATTTCTAATTCTTTTTTAACTACTTTTCTTTTTTCTCAGTGACAGTTAGAACAAGTTTCTTTAAAACTTTCTCAAGTACCAGAACATGAATCACAAACTCATGTTTGTTGGATAGTACCGAACATACTCTGACTTGTATATGTTACTTGTCAGCTACCGTTACATTTAGAACAAGTAGTTTTTCATGAACCTCAAGCTCAATTACAACTTACACATTCTTCTTTTTTGTTAAAAGTTATTTTTTGTTTTTCTCAATAAATACTAGTTTTTAAATCTATATTTAAAGTACTTTCAATATCTTCTCATTTAAATTCTGATGGTCTTTTTCTAGATCATCTAGAAGCTGAACCACCAAAAAATGATTCAAATATATCTCATAAATCTACATCTACTCATCATTGACCTCAAAAACCACCTCAAAAAGGACTTCATCCTGCAGCTCCTCATGATTTACCAAACATATCATATTGTTGTCTTTTAGAATCATCTGAAAGGGTAGAGTATGCTTCATTTACTTCTTTGAATTTCTTTTCTGATTCTTTGTCACCAGCATTTCTATCAGGATGATATTTCATTGCTTGTTTTCTATATGCTTTTTTAATATCTTCTTTACTAGCTCATTTTTCTATTTCTAGTACACTATATAAATCCATTTATATTCTTTTTAATTTTTAAAATTATTTTGGGTATTTTATTGAATAACTTGAATTTGTAAAGGAAAAGATTAATATTTGTATAGAAATTAATAACTACTTAAATATATAGATATGCCTAAAAAAATACCAGAGTTTTTGAATTATTTTTTAATGGATTGTTTAGAATGAGATAATAGCTTTTCAAAAAAAGCTATGTTTTCTTGATATGCAATTTATAAAAATAAAAAAGTTTTTTGTTTATATTTAAATGATGTTATTTATTTCAAAGTTTGAGAGAATAATATGGAGGATTATAAAAAGTGTAATTCAAGAGCTTTTTCTTACCCAAAAAAAGACTGAAAAATAGGGGTTTTAAGTTATTATGAATTACCAGAAAATATATTAGAAAATAGGGAAGAATTAAATAAATGGATAGGAAAAAGTTTATCTGTTGTAAATAAAATTAAAGCAAAGAAAAAATCTAAAAAAGATGTAGAATTAGATAATAAAATTTTAAAAGCTCTATTAAAAATTCCAAAATGAAAGGTAACTACTTATAAAATTTTGGCAGACAAATTTTGAGTCCATCCTAGAAGAATAGCTTCTGTTATGAAATATAATAAATCACCAGAAAATTATCCTTGTTATAAGGTGATATCACACTCACTAAGAGTATGATGATATTCTGCTTTTGATTGAGTTGATAGCAAAATTGAAATGTTGGAGGATGATTGAGTGAAGGTGGTTGATGGAAAAATTCCTGAAAATTATATTTTTAGCTATTAAAAAAAGAGCAAACTAATTTGCTCTTTTTATTGTATTTTATTTACTACCGATTCTATACTCAATTTCTTTACTTACAAAATCTACATCTCTTCAATATTTCAGTCTAGATAATTCTGTAAATGCTTTTGCTAGTTTGTCTTGTCCTTTTTCTAGATAAGGATTTACAGGGATTACAGAGAATGGAATAGTTGGTTGGTTGTCGATAGATAACTTCATAGTGGCTTTGAATTTATCCATATTGACAAGGTCTTGTTCAGAGAAAGTTGGAGCATAATATTTTGCCATAAATTCTCCATCTTCAGGTCAAATTTTATAACTCATTATTGTTCAAACATTTCAGAAAATTGCTTGTTTTAAATTTAGACTAGATTTAGTCAAAGCATCAGATTGTTCTAATTGTCATAGATATTGGTGAGCCATTGTTAGTGATAGTCTATATTTTCTGGCTTCTGATAATATTGATTCGATTGAATCAGTTACGTAGTTTTGGAACTCATCTATGTACAAGTAAAAATCTGTTCTGTCTTCTTTTGCTATTCTATCTCTTCTCATAGCTGCCATTTGTATTTTTGATACAAGTACCATACCAAGAAGTTTAGAGTTTAAATCACCAAGTCTTCATTTAGATAAATTAACAAGAAGGATTTTTTTATTTTGCATTATATCAAGAATATCAAAGCTAGATTTAACTTGACCTATAATATTTCTCATCATTTTATTGGTTGTAAATTGACCAAATTTTGCTGCAAAGTATGGTATTATTTCTGCTTTTTCTCTATCTCACATTGAAGCATATGTTTTTTCCCACCAGTTTTTTACTATAGGGTTTTTTACATGTCTTACTCTATCTTTTTGGAATTCTGGATCTGTAAATAATCTAACTACATCTGTTATAGCTCAACCTTGTGGATAATCCATAAGAGTCAAAACTGCATTTCTAAAGTAATCCTGTATTCTAGGTCCAAAGATTTCATTACCAAATAGTTTTATCATTATATTTAATGCATCCATTGCTACTAGTTCTTTTTCTTCATCATTACTTGCTTCAAGTAAGTTTAATCAGATAGGTCTATCAAGATCACTAGGATCAAATATAACAACGTCATCAGCTCTTTCTCTAGGAATAAATGGTAATACATCTCTAGCTAAATCACCATGTGGATCTATGATACATACTCATTCTCAGTTTGTAAAATCCTGTCTTGCCATTACTTGCATAATACTAGATTTACCAGTACCTGTTTGTCAGATTACATAAAAATGCCTAAATCTATCTTCGTTTTTCATTCTAATTTCCTTTTTTACTCATCTGTAAATATTATGTCAGAGTAAAAGTCATTCTTTTGGAATACTTGCGGGAGCCTTAACTATTTTGAAGTTTTGCCATTTGATTTCAGGTGTTGAATTATATCTTATGTGTGGGAAATGAAAAATAGAAGCTAATTCTTCTGTATTAAGAATCATCTTTTTTAGATAAAAAGGTTTTTTAAAGAATCTATAGATATAGTTTTTTATTAAGGCCTTTTTGTTATGATTAAGTGTAGTTTTAAACTTATTGAAATCAGGATAAGAAAACTGAGTAAAAGAAGAAACTATATTTGTTAATTCTGCTTCTACTAGATTTTTATCATTACCTGTTGCTATTACTCTAATAATAGCCTTGAAACCAGTTTTATCTCATTTTTCATCTACTGTTTTCGCTCTTTCTTGGGTTAAAGCTGAAGAATTATTATCTCATTCAGGGCTTTTAGCTTCATCATCTCCTCCTGAAAATATAATTTCTAAAAATCATACTAATAATTTTATAGGGTTTAGTGTAAACCAAGATGTTTTTCATTTCATGATAGCGGAACTAGCTTTACTACAGTCTCATTGCCAGTTATCTTGAGTTGGTTTAAGTAGTATTTGAATAGCTGCTGATTCATCTTCTTCGAGTTTTGAAAATGCGTTAGTAATATTATTTATTGGATCTGATTCTAATTTTTGATATGTTTTTATAGGGAAGAATAATTCTTTTAAGGTATTTATATATGTTCCTTCAATATATTTTCTATTTTTGAATATATTTACTTCTGTTGTTTCTTCTATAACGGCATCGGTATAAAATCAATTTATTTGTTTTTCTATTAAATATTTGTAACTTTTTGGAACAACTACATAGAATAAAACTTCTCCTTCATGAGCGATATATTCAAAACTAAGTAAATCTTGACCTAATATTTTTTTAAGGATTTTAGCTGAATAAATAGACTTCAGAGAAGCGTATAACTGTTCCATAAGTCAAATCATTTCCTTAAAATCTTTTGTAGTTTCTTTTTTTTCATCTAAATCACTATCTTTTTTTGGAAGAGTTACTTTAAGAAAAGTTAAATTTAGTGTTCTTTTAAAATCAACTTTTTTTCTTATAATTTTGAGACCTATAAAAGAGGCTATTGATAGAAGAATTAATACAGAAAATAGAATATAGTAATCCATTTATTTTTATTTTAATAATATTTCTTTTATTATAGCACAATTTTGTGAAAAATAAAAGAAAAAGCGCTTGAAAAAGTGTTAAAAAAATGTATAAATTAAATATATATAATTAATTATAAATAATAGTGTCAAAAATAATACTCCTAGACTCAATTCGTTCTATGCAAAACGTTTGAGCAATATTTAGAAATTGTGATTGAGCATGATTTGAAAAATTGGTTTTAACTGGTCATACTCCGACTCCTCCTAGAAATGATATTTCTAAAACAGCTCTTGGTGCTCAGGACTGGATAGATTGGGAATATTATAAAGATCCTTTTGAAATAGTAGAAAAGTTAAAAAGTGATTGATATAAAATATACTCTGTTGAATTGGATAAGAAGAGTATAGAATATACAGAGCTTTTTGATAAAAATGATGAAAAAGTAGTTTTAATAATGTGAAATGAAATTAATTGAGTTAATAAAAAATTGTTAGACTTATCAGATGAAATAGTTATTATTCCAATGAGAGGGAAGAAAGAATCCTTAAATGTTTCTGTAGCTGCAGGGATTGTTATGTATGCAGTTTAAAAAAACTCCCCCTAGATTAATTACTATAGTTTTCTCCCCCTCAATGAGGGAGAAATGAACGAAGTGAATAGGGGGAGTTATTAAAATATTAAATCACTTTTTTATGTTAAAAAAACTTATTCTTACATTCTTAGTTTTAGTATTTAGTTTGTTTTCACAAGCTATTACTTTTGCTGATTCAATTCCAGTAGAGGATATTTTTTCTGATATTAATCCTGATTATAAATATTTAAATGAATTACAAACCTTGTATGATGGGGGAATGATAAGTCCTGATTCTGAATGAAAGTTTAATCCTAGAGAATTATTAAATCGTGATGAATTTGTTTGAATTTTGATGGAAGTTACTTGTAAAGATTGTATCCAACCTGATACTGCATTAGATATTATAAATAAGTATGAAAATGAAACCGTTTTTTATGACATAAACAAAAATAATAAGTATTTTTATTGTATTGCATGAGCTAGTGATGAAGGCTATGTAAGTGGTTATCATCCATGAACTACTTGTGATAATTGAACCGTAAGAGAATGAGAAAAACCATTTTGTCCTGCTAATACCATTATATTAGAAGAAGCAATTGCTGTTACACTTAGAGCTTCGTGAATACTAACAAATGCTGAAGCAGATAGTGTAAGACAAGATATATATGATGGAAAAATAACCGAAGTATTATCAGATGATGTAAGTCCTAAAAATTTAGATGGAAGTGTTTATACTTTTTACCCAGATTTCAGAAAAGCTATTGAATATGAAGTTGTAGATGTAGATGCAGATTGAAATAGAACTAGTTATAATTTGTTAGAAGTTGTAGATGGAAAGCTTAGACCAAAACAAGCAATATCAAAAGAAGCATTTTTACGTATTGCATTTATTACTTTGAAGGCAAATGCTTGTCATGAAAAAATAGATAGTAACTTAGCTTTACAAATGACTATTTTTGATGAGCAATGTAATGCTAGTATAGAGAATTGTGATTTATCAAATATAGATAATCCAGATAATATATATGATTTTTCAGGAGAAGTTTATACTACTTGTGAAGCCTGAATAAGTGATCCTGAATGATATATTTGGAGGTTTTATAATCAAAATAATTGAGAAGAAATTAAAAAATATTGAAAATATATTGATAACTATGATTTCTTATCTCCATGAAATTGGAAAGTATTTTTTAGAGTTGTGGATCAATGTTGAAATACATGAGAGGTTTATAATACTTTGACAATAAATGGAGATAATGCTAGTTATTGAATATGATTAGAAGTTGATGCATCTGTAATATATTGAGAATGACCCTTAGAAGTAGATTTTACTGCATATGTAGATTGATGAGAATGACCATATATATGTAGCTGGGATTATTGAAATGGAGATACTTGAACATGAATAACTCCTAGTTATATATTTGAAGATAGTTGAGTATATGAAGTAACAACTATTTGTAGTGATGTTAATTGATTAGAATCAACTGCCGTTACAATAATATCAGTTACTGATTGAATCACAGACTTATGATTATGATTAGAAGTAGATGCCTCTGTAATATATTGAGAATGACCATTAGAAGTAGATTTTACAACAGATATTGAATGAGGGGAATGACCATATATTTGTACTTGGGATTACTGAGATAGTTCTGGTTGATCTGGGACTGAACCTACACATATATTTGCAGATAGTTGAGTATATGAGGTAACAACTACTTGTAGTGATGTTAATTGATTAGAGTCAACTGCTGTTACAATAATATCAGTTACTGATTCTGACTTAAATACAGATTTAAATGTTTCTATTAATGCTGAACCATTTTATTGAGAATGACCATTGGCAGTAGATTTTGAATGAATTGTCTCATGATGAGTTTGACCCTATTCATATTCTTGGGATTTTTGAGATGGAAATTGAGGTTTATGAGAAGATATATTAAATATATTTAAAGAAATATGAATATATGAAACTACATTAATTGTTACAGATAGTTTATGAAATGTATGAATTGCTAACGTATTAATTCATGTAACATGATTATCTATAGAGGATATAGATAGTGACCTTGATTGAATATTTGATATAGATGACTTATGTCCATTGGTTGTATGAGTAATAGAAAATGATTGATGTCCAATCTTAGAACAAATATGTGAAGATAATTCAGATTGTGATAATTGATTAATATGTTCTACAGATAATATATGTAGTGTTAAAAGTCTAGCAAATAGTTGTGAATATAGTTGATGAGATGTTATATTTTGAAATATAGTATGTAATTCATGTCCTTGTAATTATTTTTTAGATTTCACTAGTACTTTGAGAAAATGTGATATAGTATTTCCAGCTATTACATCTCCAGATAGTAAAACTATTTATAGTAAATGAAATTTGTTTGAGATTGAATAAAAAAATAAGCTTTAAGTATTATACTTAAAGCTTATTTTTATGTTTATTATTTTTTAAAACTATCTAATATTTCATGAGCTATATCTTTTCAACCTAATCAAAATGCAAGTCATCAGGCTAGAGCTAGCATTGATATGAATCATATTAATATTGTATTTGTTATTTCACTAGCAATTCATATTTTATCTAATACTACCATAAGTGTAAAAAACAACATTATTGCTTTTGATCAACTGGCTATAATTTTGGCTGTTTTTTGATTTGTTAAATCAAGAGCATGGAAAACAACATCATAAATAAAATTAGCAAATCTTACTCAGAAGAATCATATAATTACAGCTATAAATAGGCTTGGAAGATAAGTAAGTAGTTCTCACATAAATACTTCTATTTCAGTTATTCCTATTACAACTATAGCTAGTCTAAAGAATACTAGAAATACATAATATGAAATTGCTTTTGCTGTAATTTCATTTATTTTGATTTTATCTGATATTTTTTTCTTTTTTGGTTCAATTATCTTTTTTACGTCCTCTTTTACTTTTATATCATCAAATTCTATATTTAGTTTATCAATAAGTTCAATAATACTAAATTTCCTGAATAAATACATAACTAGTTTATGTATTCATATAGCGATAATTATTCAAAATCAAAGAATAACCAAAGCTCATATTAGTTTTGGTAAATATAGTTCTATATTTCATATAATAGTGATATATAGGTTGTTTATAATGTTTTCTACGTTGAATTCAGACATTTTTTGTATATTAATAATATCCTAGTGAAAAATTCTTATATTATTATTTTATCATATTTTTATTAAAAAACAAAAAAATATTTGACTATTTGGCTAAAATTTATACAATTCATCTGCACTAAATATATGCGGGGGTAACATAAAAGAGTGAGTGTACTAAGGCTTCAACCCTTGGGTGTGCGAGTTCAAACCTCGTCCCCCGCTCCATATAAATACAGCTTAGGCCTTGTTATTTAGAAAAATATCTAAAAAATAAGTTTTAGGCTTTATTTTTTGAATAAAATAGATAAAATAGAAGCAAATCAATTTTGGGTTTAAAAATTTAATAAAATAATATAGAATTATGGCAAATAGTCACGGATTAAAATCAAGTGTTGTAAAAAAACAAGCAAAAGCTAGAAAATTAGCAAAATGAAAGAAAAAATCTGATCATTCAGCTTATATAGGGAGTGAAAACCCACAAGTAAGAAAAAATCAATCTTATAAAGATAGAAATCATTATATGGAAAATAAACAAAAATTTCCAAAAAGAAAACTAAAGACTAAAAATATTGAATCTCTTAAAGAACAAGGTATTTTAGATGAAAGATGATTTTTTACAAAAGGAAAAAAGAAAAATTTTGAAACTAAATCAATGGTTGATTCAAAAGGTTTAGATTTTTATGGTATGCCTAGATAA
>Ga0233443_1000465_pt1 | contig 44371 bp, 26 predicted proteins | sample SI_123_September_2_FD_182784 | JGI IMG/M metagenome (GOLD analysis project Ga0233443, IMG submission 182784) | Seawater microbial communities from Saanich Inlet, British Columbia, Canada - SI_123_September2016_200_MG | ecosystem: Environmental > Aquatic > Marine > Inlet | place: Canada: British...
TTTGCTTGTGTAGCGTTGAATGGTATATCGGCACCCACAAAGGTTTTCCATTCTTCTTCGCTTAAATTTCTTGTTACTTTACTTTTTAATTGACTAATAAACCAATGTGCTTTAATCGGATATTTCCGAATGGTTCTATCGGTTGCGTAAACAAATATTTCCGATGAAATCAAATTTACATCCAGCTCTTTAATGGGTCTTTCCATTTTAATCTCTATGGGTAGCTTTGTTAAGTCTGAAAGGGCATAAAGACGAAGCAGGCGTCCGGAATAGGCCACAGCCAGCAAATCGTTCGCTTTGTTCATTCGTACGGCTATGACACTACCCATGCCTAAAAACTCCTTTAACAAAGTACCAGTGGCTGAATAAACACGTATAATTCCATCAGAGTATCCAATGGCAATTTCGCTTCCATTTTCAGTTTGGGATATGGCTTCTACTCTTCCAGAATTCTTAGATGCAAAAACTGTTTGGCTTTTATCGTTCAGATCAACACGGTATACCACCCCATTCTCGCACCCCACAAGAATTGTAGGTGTATCAGGTAATGCCGAAATCGTCTTGATTCGTGATTCAAACTGCATTGCTTGTTGGCTCTTGTCATCATTCCATAAAATGAGTTTTTTATCTCGTCCACCCGATATCATTGTTGGATTTGAGGTGCGAAACGCCATGGCTCTGACCAATCCATTATGGCCTGAAAAGGAATTTAATTGGGTTCCGTTAAATGAGTTCAAGGCATACGAATTCAAACCAAAAACAGGTTCATTCACAAATTGATTAATATAGGCTGTGTTTATGTCTGTCGCTGTTAATCCTGTATTTTGAATACTTGGATTCGAATAATCGGAATTATTATAAACTTGAAATTTTCCCAAATTATCAACCACGCAGAGTTCATCATCGTTAAAGTTAAATGCAATTACCTCGTTACTTAGTGTTGTCACTTTGGGTGAATAAGCTGGTACTAATTGACCAAAAGCTTTAGAAGCAGCATTGTATAATGAGGTGCTGTTTGTTTCGCCACCATTATCCTGTCCTATGCTGAATGATTCAATAGCGAGTAATGCGGCTAATTCTGAATTTTGGGTTACCTGAGCAGAAGAATATGCAAGGTTTTGGCTGGTAGCAATCATACGCAGGCGATTAGCTTCAGCACTTGCGGCATCGGCCATTTGCCTTTGTTCTATGGCTTCTTTACTCTTTTGGTCAGCAAGCTCTTGTTTTGTTAGAGCAAGATCAGCTGCCTGCTCAGCTTTCCCTTTTTCTTTTTGAGCAATTTGCTTTTGCTCCTGAGCAATTCTGGCCTGATGGCTGGCTATTTCTGCCTGCTCTTTTGCAATCTCGCTGGAAAGTTGTGCTTCTTCAGATGATTTTTGAGCTAGTTCGCTTGCTTCCTCAGCAAGTTGCTTTTGTGCAATGGCTTCCTTGCTTTTCAGGTCGGCCTCCTCGGCCATTTGCTCAGCTACATTGGTTTGAAATAGTGCCCACGCTGCCAGTATTGTAATCACCGTAACAAAGGCTGCTACTGACAGACGAATAATGCGTGTGCGTCTTGTTTTTTTAGCTTTTTCCAGGATGGTCGCATGTGTACTCTCTTCAATAAAATTGATGGCCGAATCAAAGTCATCATTGTATAATTCAGCCCATGCGGCTATAGGTTTTTGATTTTCCTTCCAGTCAATGGCCAACTGTAATTCCGGATCTCTCCAAAGTCCGGCAGATCCATGCTTGTGAAGTTCAGCAGCTGTGCAAATGCGTAGGTATAATTCAGCTGAATCTGTTTCTTCATCCACCCATATTTTTAATCTGTCCCAACCACGCATCAAACTTTCATGTGAAATGTCATAAATGGTTTGCTCGGTGACTTCTATTTCAGTTCCTGGTAAAATAAAGCTACAACCCGCTTTCCTAAAGGGAGCAATAGTTGCCAGTACTTCTTTTTCAGATGCCTGCGTAGTCTTCATCAGATTCCCTAAAGACATTGGTCTGCGAACACCACGCATGTCTCCCTTTTTAGTGGTCAAACATTTAAACACTTTACGAGCTAGTAATTTCTCATCTGCAGTAAGTTCTTCAAATGCTTCATCAGCATGAGTCGACAGGGCATTGTCTAAATCTCCAATAGCTGCAAAATGTTGCAGGTCCATTGGTTCTCCTGCAACAGCGTTTGTTTTCCAATAATCCCAACAGCGCATCATGGCGTGTTGTAACACAGGTAGTTGATCCGGGTTGTCGCCCAAATCGTGTGTAATATGTTGAATGAGGCGAGGTGAAATTTTGCCCTCAGCCAAATCAATTGGACCGGTAATGGCTCTTTTCATCTGTACCTTGTTCATTCTTGGTACCAAATAGTGACCATCATTAATTGCTTCTGGTAATCCTTCAAAATCAACGCAATCCCCCAGAAAGTCTGATCGCAGAGTAAGAATGGCGTAAATAGGTACATCGCGCTGTCGAACCGTTTCTATTAGCAATCTTACAAACCGGTTGTAAACATCCTTAGCTTCCTTCTCTTCTTCTGTTGCAAATCGAAATACCTCCTCAAACTGGTCAATCAGAATCAACATTTTAGAATTTTCTGCCAATACAGGTCGCATGGCCTGTACCAATCCCAAGGCGCTTTCGTTCATGAGCTCAACCAAACGTTTCTCGAAATCATCTACATTGCCTTCTCCAGTTAGTTCAGGTATCCGGCAGATGGCATCTGCCAGGTTCGCAATTGGAGAACTGCCCGGATTCATAGAGATAACTTCCCATTTCTCTCCATCTTCCGAAGCTTCTCCGGCAGCTAAAGCGGGTAATACACCTGCTTTGATTAAGGATGATTTACCTGTACCCGATGTACCAACTACTGCAACAAAATGATTGCTTTTCAGTTTTGAAAGCACATCAGTAATATGCTCTTCTCTACCAAAAAATAAATTACTTTCCGCTGCTTTAAACGCCCGTAATCCAGGGAAAGGATTCGTATATGATTGGTATTTAGAGCTTTGTTGAGACATAGTTCTTGATTGAATACATGGTTTAATTAAAATCTAATGTAAATATACGCATCTGTTTATCTGATTATATACTTAATTAATAAGTGGTAGAAGTCAATTAATAAGTGGAAGCGATATCATCTTCCTTATTAGAAGCACCTGTCCGACCGAAATTCTTACAGAATCATTTAGTTATCCGCAGATCCAAATTCCTAATATTTATATCAACAGATAAAACCTTACGATTTCTAATATTTGGGCAAGACTGTAGTTAATGGGATTCTAAGCTAACGAAACAGCTATTTATCAATACTAATTCTTACTTCATTCTCTTTAAAATAAAAGCTTTTTCAGAAATTCTTCTTTCTTTCTGCGAGATACATCAACGATAGAATTGTCAGACATGGTAACACTTCCACCATCACCCTTCATGTATTTTTTTATATGATTGAGACTAATTAAATGCTGATGATGAACCCTGAAGAAATCGTGTACTTTCAGTCTGTCTTCATAATGGCCCAGATTTTTACTTGTTAAATGATGCCGTCCATCTTCTAAATAAAGCTTTGTGTATGCACCATCTGACTGTAAACGAACAAGATCTTTTATTTCTACCAGCTCCAGGCCGTCTTGATTTGGTATAACCAAACGTGTTTGAAGTTCTTTCGTGTTCGACCTTTTTAATTTCTGCAATTTTTGAACTTTGCTTTCGAAACGTGATATAGCTGAAGAAAGATCTGCTATGCTAACCGGTTTAAATAAATAGTCGATTGCCGAATGTTTGATCGCTTCGAGCATAAAACTATCGTGCATTGTCGTAATAATTACTTCAAAGTTGATGTCTTCAAGCCTTTTCAGAACGTCAAATCCCTGTCCATCTTGCAGCTCCATGTCTAAGAATAAGATGTCAACTTCCATCCCTGGGAGATTAGCCAAAGTTTCTTCCACACCTGAATAAACACCAACAATCTCCAGCTCATTGCCTAAATCGTGCAATACATCTTTAAGCGCTTCTTGCGAAACAAGGTCATCATCGATGATCACAGTTTTTATCATATTGAAATTATTGTTTTATATTCCTCACTTTCAACGACAAACTCGCTAATTTTGATTATTAGATGATATAATCTTCATCTTATCAAAACATGAGTTATTGCAGCTCGGACATATGTTCTTTTTCGAAGTTTTAGGAACAGCCTTTTGCACCTTTGCTATTCTTTAACACAGTCTAATGTGTAAAGTTCAAATTTAGGTTTTGTCGCTTTAAAAATTTGAGAAGTAAGCAATTGCTAATTTTGCTTTCAAAAAAAGCTTAGGTTAAATGTCAAGACCATACTCTATCCAAAAACTATGTAAACTTTCAGCCAAGAGTGGATCAATCCGGGTTTGTTCAATTTTTACTCATGACCTGTCTCTATATCCAGCTATCTGATAATTCATTGTTGAAGGAATAATTGCATCCAAAAGTTTAACATTTAATAAATGTAAGTGTGCAGTATTATTCAATTTAAAACGAACAATGCTATCTGAAGGAATATCCTTGATTTGGGAAAGTATGTCATTTTTCAAAGTACTTAGGGTATAAGTATCTTTTTCAAGAAATACATCAATCATTGGTCGCGTTTTCAGATGTACAAATCGGTACGTACAATCCAGATTATCATTAAAGTCAATTTCGTAGAAACCTTTTTCTTCATCTTTCTCTGCAAATGCAGTTCGTTCAATTGAACCTGGATAAAGAATAGGAGTTTTATTTTTCGACCATAGAATTTGTGTTCGATGAATATGTCCTGAGAGAATTAAGTTATAAGGAGTTGGTAAATCCTCAATAGGAATAACATCCTTACTCTTTCGAAAAGTAAAATCGGAAGGACCAACCTTAGCACCCCCGATTGATTGATGCATACAAAGCAATTTTACACTTTCTGTTCTTAAAAGTGATTGAATTTCATTGGCAATGCCAGGGAATTTTGAAAACACATCCTTTCTTATACAGGGAAAACCTGCAATATCAAAATTAACTCCCTTAAAGGAGAATTTAAAAATTTGTGCTTTGGTATAATAATGAATATTGGGATGTTGCATAAACAGTGATACCGGTAGTCGGGAGCTTTCGTGGTTGCCAGGTACGATTACAATTGGAATTCCCGATTGTGCAAAATCAAAAATTCGTTCATAAACCATATCAATGATTGGAGCGGGAACCAATGTTCTGTAGAAAAGATCGCCACCATGGATTACCAAATCAGCATTATTATTTTTGGCATAACTCAGTACCTCATCAAAATTATGAAAAAAATCTATCCCCCTTCTCCGTTTCTCCTTTTTCGGACGGAGTGGATAATCAAATCCCAAATGAGAATCGGCCAGAAAAATTATTTTAATCATCAAAAGTGAGCCGTTTTAATAAAGATAGGAAACTGATAACTACACCTACTTTAGACCAACAAATATATCTTTTTTGGTATTGATTTTAATTTGCCTGCATGGCGAAGTTGCCAAACTTCCCTCGCTGGCGCGGATCGGATAGGAATCAGATTGCAATGCATGACTTGATTGAAATTGAAAATTCGGAATGCAAATGAATCTGGAAGATTCAGGCACCTGGTCTTTGATACCTCAACATTGTGACGTTCGTGCTTGAACTATCTTTTTCAACATCTGTTTAATTGATGAATATTGCTAATAATAGAATTTATGAAAGAACAGAGTACAGCTCGCCGTCAATTTCTGAAGAATTTTTCACTTGCTTCCTTGTCCCTGGGACTTATACCAACCATGACTCATGCTAAATCAAGTCGAATCGATTCAGAGAAATCAATACAGACATGTAACGCCACTACACTTGACTATTATGGCGAAGGGCCCTTTTACACGGCCAATGCTCCAATCATACAAAACAATTTACTGGCAGATGTGAACGAACCCGGAGAGCGCCTAATAATAAGCGGACAAATTCGTAACCTTGATTGTACAAAGGTAATAGATAATGCAGTTATTGATCTGTGGCATGCAAATGATGCAGGACAATATGATAATATTGGCAATAACCTTCGGGGTAAAGTTTATTCCAATAGTCAGGGATTTTACATATTCGAGACCATCGTTCCCGGACACTATTTGAACGGAAGTTCTTTTCGACCATCTCACATTCACATTAAAATAACTCCTCCCGGATTCGATACAATAACTACCCAACTTTATTTTGAAGGAGATCAGTATATTCCCGGAGATGCAGCTGCATCAATTACAAACGGGCAGTTTGACGCGACCGATCGAATCATTCCAATAACTCAAAATACGGATGGAAAATTTGAAGGAACATGGGATATTATAGTTGAGGGAGATGGTACACTGGGATCAAATAATTTGCATCTTGAGAAAGGAATGATCTATTCTGCCAACCCAAACCCATTTTCTGATAAAGTAGAAATCAACTATGGTGTATTTAGGGAAGAGAAGGTGAGCTTATTTGTTTATGACCTGCAAGGCAGAATAGTTTCGAAACTTGAAGAGCAAATGCTAAGTCCGGAGAAATATACGGCGGTTTGGCTCCCTGATCCTGGCTTACCAAAAGGATATTATTTCATTGCTCTGAAACTTAACGACCTTCAGGTTCACTATTTGAAGATATTAAAAGCAAAATAGGCAGATGATGGAAGCATTGGGTTATAGCTCCCGGCTCGGCATTCTAAGACATAAACAATTTCTTTTCTCCTGAATAATCTATTTGTAAATCTAAAGGACAGAACTATGGTTGCTGCTATTACAAGAATTTAAATCCAAAGCACATTAGATTTATTCATAACAGATATTGTTAATAATCATATGGCCGCCAGTCCTTCTAATGCAATTAAATGATTCCTGTTTTTGAAAGCTTAAAGATTTGTAGTTTTCGATTGACGAACTTGTTAAATAGCTAAACAAACTAAACCTTATCATGTTACTTAATTGTTTGTTGTTGTCAGATCGAGTTTCCATTCTTAAGATGGAAGTCTGTTTTATCGTTTTATTGTTTTGGATTCATAATCAAAAATTTATATGTAATGAAAGGAATTTTTAAGTCTATACCAATGATCTTGGCATTTGTAGCCGGAAGCTACATCATAAATGCACAATGTCCTCCCGGAGAAGTACCTGTTGAAATAGTTGTTTCGACCGATGATTTTGGATACGAGGGCTACTGGGAGATTGTCCCTTCAGGTAATAGTTGTGGAGTAGGCACAATTGTTTCCGGTGGAAATTCTGCTGTTGGATGCAATGGCGGTGCAGCACAGAACCAGACGCCGGGAGGATATGCTAATAATGCAACCATAAGTGTGGGTCCGCTTTGTTTAACAGAAGGTGCTTATTATGACTTAATTTATATAGATGATTGGGGAGATGGTGGATTTGAATTTGAAATCAGTGTGAATGGCTTTATAATTAAGAATTTTCATGCGGTCACAGGTAGCAATCTAATATATAACTTTCAAGCGAGCGAACCTTTTCCATACGATCTGGGTGTTCACTCTTTGTCAAGTCCATTTGTTTACGATTATATAGGTTCTAAAACAATTGCAGGTAATTATTTCAATTATGGAAGTGCCACCGTAACGTCGATGGATGTAAATTATCAAATTGATAATGATCCAATCCAAACCATTTCAATTTCAGGTTTAAATATTCAAAACTTTGAAGCTGCGACATTCGTTCATACAACACCATGGAATGCCTCGCTTGGAAATTATTTGTTAAAGGTATGGATGACCAATATAAATGGTAATCCTGACATGAATACAGCCAATGACAGTCTGCAATTGAGTATTGAAATTGGAGTTGGTCGGCCCAATATTGTGGACACCTATTTGAATGCATTTACAAGTATTGAACAAATTGCCAATTCATCAAACTCGGTAACTACGCCTACTGATCTGGACTTTCATCCTGTTCTTTCGAAAAATCAGCTTTGGGTTTTAAATAAAAGAACGGAATCAATTGGGGGCAGTACTGTAATTATAGATAACGCTGGTGAGCCAAATCAAAGCTCGATCAGTAAATCAGATGGAAATGCATGGCATTTTATGTCCCTTCCAACAGGTATTGCATTTAGTAATAATGGGAATTTTGCGACATCCCCGGCTGTCTTTGATGCAAATCATGATGGTGGTCAACCATTTACAGGACCAGCCTTGTGGTCAGGCGATTTATCCATTTATGCAGAACCTTCAGGCGGAAATGGGAGTCACCTTGACATGTTGCATGTATCGCCATATTCGCAAGGTATTGCATGTGAAAGAGATAATATTTTTTGGGTATTTGATGGTTACAGCAACGATATTGTACGTTATGATTTTGTAGATGATCATGGACCAGGTAACACTTACCATGGTGATGGAATCATTCATAGATATAATGATTTTTCAGTTGCGAAAGATCCTGATAATAAAGTTGTAAGTCATCTGGTTGTGAATGATCCATGGGTTTATGTTGTGGACTATGGAAATCAAAAAGTGTTTCGTATTGAACTAAATACGGGAACTTTAGGTAATACGCCTTCCTTTGGTCCATTTGAGAGTGTGGCAGAATACAAATATGTCACAGGGTATACTACGGAGGTATTAGTAGATTCAGGATTAATAGAACCAGCTGGTATTGATGTAATTGAGGATCGAATGCTTATTAGTGATTATGCCAGCGGAGAAATAATTATTTACGATATATCAGTTGTTCCGGCAATTGAGCTTGGACGTATAAGCACACAGGCTCAAGGGATAATGGGCATTAAAATAGGTCCTGATGGAAGGATCTGGTATGTTGACTTTGATTCAAATACTGTGAATGTTATAAATGCTGCAGGACTTGGGAAAGAGGGAAATGACTTGTTCGCTAAAATTCAGGTTTACCCGAATCCTTCTTCAGGAATGATTTCTATACAAACGGATCCCAAAATAAATGGAAATATTGAAATTGAAGTTATGGACGTACGTGGTCAGGTTGCGAATAGAAAAAAGATAGCTAATATTAATGACTCTTTTATCAACATTCAGAGCAATGGTTTATTTTTAATTAATATTCTTGTAGACGGGCAAAGAGCAGCTCAGGAGAGAGTTGTAATACTTAAATAAAGATCAACGCTAAATACAACACCGTGTTAACCTGAAGATTGGAATAGCCTTGTAAGGCTAAGTGCAACAATGTATGTTCTCATATACATGTGATTAGCATTGCTGTATGATTGTTTTTTCCGAGTCCCCGACAAATTATATTGGCATTTTCTGCATCGGGATTTGCTTCTCAAAGACAGCTAAGTAGTTGTGGATTTATTAATAAAATAACATGTTTTTATTGATCGTAAAAGATTGTATCCAATGGATATAAAACTACATTTACGCCGAACTAAATCAATTATCAAAAATGAAAAAACTACTGCTATTTTCATTGCTTTTTGCAATGTTGCTAAATGTTCAATCTCAAAAAATAGAATTTGAGAATGAATACGAATTTGCCAGCCTTAAAACAGATAGTTATCTGGGGGAAGTTGAGTACAATCCGGCCGACAAAACCACGTCCTTGTATTATGTTGAGAAGGACATGCTCAAAACAACTTTTACAACTTATCACTTTGATGAAAAAATGCAATTCATTAATGAAGAATCTAAGGATTTCAGTATTATTGATGCTACTAAAGAAGAGATAGCTGCTGTGCGCAATAGTTTTGCCTGGTTCGATTACAGAGGAGAAAGCTACACCAAAGAATTTATAGATGTGTATCCGAGCTTTGGAGGAAAGCTAATTGCTACCAGACAAAAAGTGACCTACAACTTTAACTGGAACCTGGGAATTTATCTGCCCAAATTTGATAAGGCAGAAAATGTTAAGATCAAAGGTGATGCCGATCAGAAAATATATTTATACGACCATGTTGTAAATACCGAAACCGGTGTTGCTTACTTGTTGGTTGGTGTGAAAGCACCAAAAGGAAGTGATGAAAAATACCTGCATACAAGGAACTTTCAAATTGTTAAGTTAAATCAGAACCTGGAAGTAGAATACCTGGAAGAAATTAAGTTTGACTATAACATGGCCATTAGTTTTAAGCGCCTGGTATATGAAGAAGGTTTTGCACCGGATGAAGAGATGGAAGTTGAGGACATTAATAAAGGCAAATTGTACATGGTCTTCTCTCCTATTAAAACCATGCTTGGAAAGAAATTCCGCAGCCCCAATGCCGGTGACAATACATTAGTTGTGGTAGACGAAAACGGTAAGATTGAAGCTAAGGTTGAATTTACAACAAAAACTACCGGTTGGGTTATTGAAGATATGGTGCTTGACAAAACCAACGATCTATACTTTTATGGACCTGCTAAGGACGAAGCCTATGTAAATAGCGTGATGCCTACCAACTCACCACTAACAAGCAGAACTGAAGTAAAGGATATTAAATGGAAGAATTTTCAGGTAATGAAAATTTCTGATTATAGATTCCAGTGGATCAATTCTACCGATCTTAAAGAATTTAAGGCAAAAGCAGTAGCTCCTCCATCACAAAAGAAAATGCCTGTTTATGTAGGAAAAAAGTTCGCAATCGGTATTTCGTTTATTACTCCAGGTGGCGAGTTAATTATCACAGGACAGAAGTATACCACTAAGAGTGCACCGGATCCGAAAAAAGAAGGATCAACCATGAAGGTGATTGATGAATACAAAGATTTAGTGATGTTTCATTTCGATGATAAAGGCATTTTAAAAGCTCAGTATGGTATCCGCAGAGATAAAATGAACAGATATTCGAAAGCCTACATTACACCTCAGGATATATATATGAGTCCTGATGGTAATTCAATGTACTGGGTATATGGTGAGATTAAAGGCATGAGATCAGGTCTTGCGCTAACTGGCGGACTTCTTGAAGTAGCCGGAGTAAGTACCCTGGCCAAACGTAAATTATTGTATTATCCTGCAGTTGCGATTGTTAATTTAGCAGAAGGTAAGATTGGTGATTTTGTGCCATTAGGTCGTGATGCAGAAGGCAAGCAACGTTTTTATACGCATCCTAATATTCCACAAATATTTTCACCAGATGGTAAATACCTGACATTTATTGGTGAGAATAAAAAAGGATCATCAGTTTGGCTGGCCAGAATGATGGTTAATTAAAGAGCTCTTAAATATCCGTATATACTATAAGTTCCGCGATAGAAAGTTGCGGAACTTTTTTTATGGCCAATATTTTCCGGGGTGAGAAGATTGTGCCTCAAAACGAAGTGCTGCGACAAGTCGGGCGTAGCTAATGTAGAATCAAGCACATACAGTGATACAAGCGATAGGTGCTTTTTGTTTGCTCACCAGGATCTCTTTCCGATCCCTTATATTCGACCGCAGAGAGGAGTGATTCAAGCTAATATAAGTTCATAATTTAAGGAAATGAACTTGTTTTTAATTCATTATATTTGAGAAAAACACAAGCTATGAGAGGGGTATTGCTGATAATTATATTGGTGTTTATTTCTTGGTTAGGTTTTGGACAAATCTTTAATCCGGGAAGTCCGTTCATTAAAAATTTTACACTGAGTGAGATAGATGCCGGATCTGAAAACTTTTCAGCTGTCCAGGATTCACGTGGAAAAATGTTCTTCGGAAATGGCTTGGGTGTTTTAATATTCGATGGCAATTATTGGGATTTAATAGAGGTTGATAATAAATCATACGTTCGATCATTAGCTATTGATGATGATGACAGAATTTACATTGGCGCCTATCAGGAGTTTGGTTATCTGGAGTTATCACAAGATGGCAACTATATATATCAAAGTCTGGTATCATTGATTCCTGAAGAGATTGAGAACTTTGCTGATATATGGAAAATCGTTGTCATTGATGATGTTGTCTATTTTCAATCCTACTACTGCATCTTTCGGTTTGATGGTGAAAATCTCATAATTATTAAACCGGAAAATGAATTTGGATTTGGATTGTCTTCTGATAATAATTTTTATGTAAGTGATAAAGGCCTCGGATTAATGAAGTTCTATAATGGGGAACTCCAAATATTAGAAGGCAGCACGGAATTTAAAGACTTTGAGATTCTTTGTCTCCTGGATAATAGTGGATTATTAGTTGGAACCAGAAATCAAGGAGTATTTAGAATCAATAATGAAGTCCATGATTGGAATTCAGGTTTGTCATATATATTAAAGGAATCAAAACTTACATGCGGGGTTAGAATTGATAGTGAACGATTTGCTTTTGGAACTGTAAAGAATGGAATTATCATCACAGATTCCAATGGAAATATTATTGATCAGATTACTACAAATGAAAAGCTTCAGGATAACCTGATCAGGGAACTTTATGTTGACAGGGACAAGAATTTATGGTCGATGTCCAGCCTTGGAATTGATTATGTCGAGATTTCATCCTCATATAGTATTTTATCAACTACCATTGGATCGGGGTATGCAGCCTGTATTCATAAAAACCAATTATTTCTTGGGACCAATCAGGGGCTGTTTTGGTCACAATGGAAAGGTAATGACAGAAAGAATAAGGAACATAAGTTAGTGCCAAATACTGTTGGGCAGGTCTGGACAGTTGAAGTATTTAATGATAACTTAATTGTTGGACATCACGAGGGCGCATTCCTTGTAAAGGATGAAAAAGCGGTTCAAATATCGGAAACTAAAGGCCATTGGCAGTTTCTAGAATTACATGGCAATCCCGATTATATTCTTTCAGGAACATATACAGGTTTTACTCTTTTCAAAAAGGATGTAAATGGAATTGAGTTTGTGCGGAAAATAGATGGATTTAATGAATCGTGCAGGATTTGCTTTCAGGATAGATTTGGATATATTTGGATGAGTCATGGGTATAAAGGAATATATCGTCTGAAACTTAATCCGGGTTTAGATTCCTTCGAAAGCATCGATTTCTTCAATAAAAAAAATGGACTACCAACGGACCTTTACAATGATATTTTTAAATACAAGGGTAAGGTTTATATCACAACAGTTGAGGATGGATTATATAGCTATGATTATAACAGCGATGAATTGATTTATGATCCATCGTTTTCAACATATTTCGATTTTTCTAATCCCATCACTAAGATTTTGGTTGCGCCTAATAATGTGCTTTGTAATTTCAGCGAAGGTAGAGCCGGTTTATTAACCATACTTGATGACACCTTGTATTTAAATGATTTTCGAACCCTTGCTTTTGTTTCTGACAAATTAGTTACACCATTTGAAAGTATCTGTTGGGATGAGAATGAAAATATGATTATCGGAACTCAAAATGGATTTGTCTATTTCCAAACCAATCATTACGATAATCGAAATCATTACTTCAGCTCAGAAATTTCTAGATTTCAGGCAATAGCCAACGACACAATTTTTACCCTTAGCGGAAATATTAATAGTATAGTTGATGGTGAAAGTATAAAGATTCCTTATAAGAATAACCTGATTCGTGTAAGTGTTTCGGCAAACTTTTTTAGTAATTCCGGTTCAAATCAATTTCGAATCAGATTGATTGGTGTTGAGGAAGAATGGTCTGATTGGACCACAGAATTTGAGTTTGAATTTAACCATCTGCGGGAAGGTGATTATCTCCTGGAAGTTGAATCGAAAAATTTCCGGGGAGAGTTAGGAGTTCCGGTTAGTTTTAACTTTGTTATAACGCCACCATGGTATAGAAAGTGGTACGCATTTATGTCTTACATTATTCTCATCATTTCAATTGGTAGTACAATTTTCTATTATGTTAAGAAGCGAACAGAAAGAATTAGTAAATCAATCATAGAAGAGCACGAGCAGAAGATTAAATTAGAAAAGGAGCTGGCAGAAAAGGAGCTCATAAAAGTTAAAAATGACAGCTTAGCAAATGAGGTAATTCATAAAAGCAAAGAACTGGCTAATATAACTCAAAGCATAATTCATAAGAACAGTGTTTTTAATGAGATGAAAGTCGATCTTAAATTGATGGCTGAAGAGTCTCAGAACATATTTGTACAGCGGAAAATACGCGGACTAATTCGAAAAGTGGATAAGAATATTGAAGAAGATCAAAGCCATGATATTTTTCTTGATAATTTTGACCGGGTGCATGAGAACTTTCTTAATAAGATTAGAAAGATCCATCCGGAATTAACAGGCCGTGACTTGAAAATATGTAGCTACCTTAGAATGAATCTGTCTACTAAGGAAATTGCACCAATGCTGAATATTACAGTAAGAGGATTGGAAATTAGCAGATACAGGTTAAGAAAGAAAATGAACTTGCACCGTGATATTAATTTAACCCAATATATTCTGGATTTTTAAACATCTTTTTATTTTATCAATAGATAAATATGTACTAAGCCGGATAGTGAGCTAAAGATGAGTCTTCTTTAAAGCTAAAACATTCCAAATAGTTTCAAATTTCCTGTAATACAGATTGTTACGTATTTGCTGATGTATACGTGATGTAGTTGATATATGGCGATGTTGTAATTTATATAAGTATTTCAGATCCGGGAAGCGCAGGATAATTCTCAATTTTGAATGACGAATATAAAAGTCTGTTTCGACGACAGCTTATTTAAACGAAATGAAGAAACAAATGCGTAGCGGATCTATTCTCTTATTTTTCATAATGATTACCAATTTTTCATTTGGTCAGGAAACGGTGGACCAGGAAAAAGATATTAAAGCGCTGCTAAAGAAGATGTCGGTGGAGGAAAAGATTGGCCAGCTGGCACTTCGCAATAGCTGGACCTATAATTATAATCTTGACGAAAATGTAAAGGAGGGAAATGTTGGTGCTATCCTCAATGAAACTAATCCTGAAAGAATTGCTGAATTACAAAGAATTGCTGTTGAAGAAAGCCGATTGGGAATACCTCTGCTTTTCGCGCGTGATGTTATTCATGGCTATAAAACAATCTTTCCAATTCCATTGGCCATGGCTTGCAGTTTTGATCCGGAAATGGTGGAAAATGCGGCTGCAATATCAGCTAATGAGGCAGCAAGTATTGGATTAAACTGGACCTACTCACCAATGGTTGATGTGTGCCGCGATCCCAGATGGGGAAGAATTGCTGAAGGTTTCGGTGAGGATACATGGTTGACTTCTGTTATGGGTGCTGCAATGGTTCGGGGGTATCAGGGTGACGATTTAAGCCAACCGGGTAGTATCGCAGCTTGTGTTAAGCATTATGCCGCCTATGGAGCGGCTGAAGGAGGACGGGATTACAACACCGTAACGGTTCCTGAAAATGAACTTAGAGATATTTACCTGCCTCCGTTTAAAGCTTGCACCGATGCCGGCTCTGCAACTATTATGACAGCTTTTAATGAGATTAACGGCGTACCGGCTACCGGAAATGAATTCTTACTGAAAAAGATTTTACTGGGTGAATGGAATTACCCGGGCTTTGTGGTTAGCGATTGGGCTTCGGTTGAGCAATTGGTGGTTCATGGCTATTCCGAAAACAGAAAAGAAGCTGCTCGTGCTTCATTTGAAGCTGGTTGTCATATGGAAATGGCAACAAGCTGTTATGATGAGGAATTGAAAAATTTGCTGGATGAGAAGAGAATCAGTATTGAAATGATTGATGAAGCGGTATTACGAATATTGAAGATCAAATCGGCACTCGGCCTGTTTGAGAATCCATATAAGAAGACAGATCCGGCACTTGTGCTGAATGATGATCATAAGAAATTAGCCCGGGAGTCAGCCATCAAATCGAGTGTGCTATTGAAGAACGATAAGTCTTCTTTACCAATTTCTGAATCTGTTAAAACAATAGCAGTTATTGGTCCATTGGCAGATGCCCCACATGAGCAATTAGGAACATGGATTTTTGATGGTGACCGAAAAGATGCAATTACACCACTCACTTCTTTAAAGGGATGGGCTACTGAAAATAATGTTGATTTGATTTATGAAAAGACGCTGATAAATTCTCGGGACTTAAGCCTTGATTTCTCAAAGGCAATTGATGCTGCACAAAAGGCTGATATGGTATTGTGCTTTCTAGGTGAAGAATCTATCCTTTCCGGAGAGTCTCATTCAAGAGCTGATATTAATTTGCCCGGATCGCAACAGGAATTGCTAAAAGCATTAAATGAAACAGGCAAACCCCTGGCTGCAATAATCATGGCGGGCAGGCCCTTGACCTTAGAGCCGGTGCTTGACTATTGCGATGCTATTTTATATGCATGGCATGGTGGAACAATGGCCGGGCCGGCAATTGCAGATTTATTAACAGGAAAGGTTTCTCCATCGGGGAAAATTGCAGTTAGTTTTCCGCGACACGTTGGACAAATACCAATTCATTATAATCACAAGCCTGGTGGAAAACCAGCTACTGAGCAGAGTTTTGTACATATGAATGATATTCCTGAAGCAGCGGCTCAATTGTCGGTTGGAAATACAAGTCATTACCTGGATTATGGCTACAAGCCTCTTTACCCTTTTGGTTACGGCTTAAGCTATTCAAGTTTTGAGTATTCAAAATTAAAGCTGAAGAAGACCAGGTTGACCAATGATCAAAATCTTGAGATTCAGTTCGAACTGAAAAATACAGGAACAATGGATGCCGAAGAAATTGTGCAGTGCTACGTGCAGGATTTATTTGGAAGCAGAACAAGACCGGTTAAGGATTTGAAAGATTTTGCGCGGGTAGAGTTAAAAGCCGGTGAAAGCAAAACGCTAAAAATGGAAATCCCGCTTGATCGTCTTGCGTTTCACAATCTGAAAATGGAACGGGTGGTAGAGACAGGAACATTTAAAATATTTATCGGAGGAGATTCAGACACCGAGTTTTCCGCTGAATTTGAAATTATAGCAAAAAAGCAGCATGAAGAAAAATAGCACTTATATAATACTGGTTTCCTTAATTGTGGCCTTAGGTGGATTCTTAATGGGATTTGATGCTTCTGTAATTTCGGGTGTTGTTAAATTCATTGAACCAGAATTCGAACTTAGTAAAATTCAGCTTGGGTGGGCAGTTGGTTGTTTAACCTTATCAGCAACCATAGCAATGGCAATTGCCGGACCGCTTAGCGATAAGTATGGCAGAAAGAAACTTCTGCTTTGGGCTGCTATTTTGTATTTTATTTCAGCCATTGCTTCCGCGCTTTCATTTTCATTTGTGATGTTAGTGGCTGCCCGAATGATCGGTGGATTTGGCGTAGGAGCCTCGCTCATTATAGCGCCAATGTATATTGCTGAAATTTCGCCTGCAAAACTTAGAGGGCGTATGGTCTCAATAAACCAATTGAATATTGTATTGGGTATTACAGTTGCCTTTTTCACAAATTACTTAATACTAAAGTTCAGTCAATCGGAAACTAACTGGGCTGAACAATTAGGATTCACAGAGCATACGTGGCGATGGATGCTGGGATTAGAAGCCTTACCGGCAATATTGTATTTCTTTTCCTTGTTTGTGGTTCCGAGAAGCCCTCGTTGGCTGGTTATGCACAATCGTTCTGAGGAAGCCAGGCCAATTCTTGAAAAAGCCAACGAACCTGGTAAATGCGAAGAGGTACTCTTGTCAATTCAGGAAAGCATTCAAAAAGATAAGAACAGGGAGAAAGCAAGTTTCTCAGAATTATTTAAGCCTGCCCTGAAATTGGTCTTATTAATAGGGGTAATCATTGCAATTGTGCAACAAATTACCGGTATCAATTCTGTTTTCTTTTATGCTCCAATGATTTTTGAGCAAACCGGCATTGGAACAGATTCAGCTTTCTCACAGGCTGTTCTGGTTGGCTTGACAAATCTTGTTTTTACTGTTTTAGCCATATTGTTTATCGATAAACTTGGGCGGAAACCATTACTTGCTTTTGGATTATCGGGGATAACCATCACCATGCTATTACTTGCATGGGGTTTTAATCAGGCTACCTATACCTTAACGGATTCCGGCATTGAAAAGCTTAGCCACGTTGAGAATTACCAAAATCTTCAACAAATAAAGGATATTACTTACGAAGGTGACCTGGCGTTTAAAGCTGCAATTGCTGAGGTACTATCTGAGGAAGCTATCGTGACGCATGAGTCGGTAATAATTAAAGAAGCAATCACCATGAATACCTTGCTAATTCTGATTGGCATTATTGGCTTTGTGGCTTCGTTTGCTATTTCATTGGGACCTGTAATGTGGGTTCTTTTCTCGGAGCTCTTTCCAAATCGGATACGTGGAATCGCCATATCATTTGCAGGCTTTATTAATTCAGGGGTAAGTTTCGGAGTGCAGTTAGTATTTCCATGGGAGTTGGCAAATCTGGGAAGTGCCGCCACTTTCTTACTCTACGGCCTGTTTGCCCTTGCAGGTTTAATTTTATTGATGATGTTACTACCGGAAACAAAGGGCAAAACCCTTGAAGAGCTCGAGGTAATTCTTTCAAAAAAATAACAAATATGATCAGATTCAGAATTACATATATGCTTATTCTACTGTCACTATTAATGTCGAGTAAAGGAAGCGACTTACAAGTGAAAGATACATCATATCATCCTGTTACTGTAACAATTAAAGAAGAGGCAGGCCGATATAAATTATATCGCGATGGACAGGAGTACTTTATTAAGGGTGCCGGATGCGAACATGGAAATATCGCTGCACTGGCAAAACATGGAGCAAATTCATTTCGAACCTGGAGAACGAATAATGGCAGACAAACTGGTTTAGCTGTTCTTGATTCAGCTCTTAAATATAATTTAACGGTATCGATGGGGCTTGATATTGGCCGGGAACGACACGGCTTTGATTACGATAATTCGAAGTTGGTGCAAAAGCAATTTGAAGAGATAAAAAATCAAATTATAGAGTTTAAAGATCATCCTGCCCTGTTAATTTGGGTGGTAGGGAATGAATTAAATTTAAGAGCTAAGAATCCAAAGGTTTGGGATGCGGTTAATGAAATCGCTCAGATGATTCATGAGATTGATCCTTATCATCCTGTTGCGACAACAATCGCAGGGGCTGACCGGGAAGATATTCAGCATGTAAAAACACGTTGTCCGCATATAGATGTATTGGGTATTCAGCTTTATGGAAAAGTAATTCATCTACCGGAATATATAGCTGTTGCTGAATGGACCGGCCCCTATATTGTAACTGAATGGGGGCCAACTGGACATTGGGAGTCGGAACGTACAATCTGGAACAGGCCCATTGAACAAACAAGTTCTCAAAAAAGAAAATCCTATGTAGAGCGATATAACATTGCCATTGCATCAGATCCTGATCAGTGTATTGGCTCCTATGCCTTTTTATGGGGATATAAACAAGAAAGAACGCCTACCTGGTACGGAATGTTTCTGGAGACTGGTGAAGAAACAGCCTCTGTTGATGCCATGCATTTTATCTGGAATGGCAAGTGGCCTGATAATTTAGCACCCGAGCTAATAGTCTTAACAATTGACAATAAAGTTGCTTCCGAGAATATAATTCTTGAAAGAAAGAAAAAGTACCGCGTTCATGTTGAGGCAACAGACGAAAATAAGCAACAGCTTTTCTATCGTTGGGAAATAAGATCTGAAGTAACAGAACTTAGTGATGGTGGCGACTTCGAGAAGAGTACACCAAACCTGAAAGAATTATTTGTAGTTGAGAATGATGAGCAGGCAGAATTTATAGCTCCTCATAAACCTGGTGAATACAGAGTGTTTGTGTATGTAATTGATGAGATGAATAATGCTGCAACAGCAAATATTCCTTTTAAAGTAATATAAGATGAATAGAATAAAACCAAGATATTTCCTGTTGGTCATTTCCATATTTATTCTTACCGCATGTGATTCTGAATCAGATATGAGTTTGAAACAACAGGATGTTTTTATAGAAGAATTGCTTAAGAATATGACGCTGGAAGAAAAGGTTGGTCAGATGACTAACATTGGGCTAACCGCACTCTGTCAGGGTGATTTCTGGACAGGAACCGATAGCCTTGAACTGGACACAACAAAACTAAAGAGGCTCCTGGGAAAATACAAAGTAGGCTCCGTTCAGAATAAAGGACAATACCCTCCGGATCTGGATGAATGGAAGCGTTTGACCTCATTAATTCAGCTCTTTAATCTTAATGAAATTGAGAATAAAATTCCACTGTTATTCGGTATTGATGCCGTGCATGGCGCACATTATACTTTGGGTTCAACCATGTTCCCACAACAATTGGCTTTAGCCGCAACCTGGAATACAGAACTTGCCTATGGGACTGGTAAAATAACCGCTTACGAATTGCGAGCATCCGGTATACCATGGAATTACGCTCCATGTCTGGATATTGCGACAGATCCACTATGGGGGCGTTTCTTTGAGACCTTTGGCGAAGATCCGTTCCTGGTATCATCAATGGGAAGAGCCCTTATTAAGGGACATCAGGGTGATGATTTAAGTAATAGCCAATCTGCGGCGGTATGCATTAAGCATTTTATTGGCTATGGTTCTGCCGAAAATGGAAAAGACAGGGCAAATGCCATCCTTCCGGAATCTTATCTAAGAAACTATCATTTACCACCTTTTAAGGAGGCAATTGATGCAGGAGCCGGAGCAGTTATGCTTAGCTCCGGAGCTGTGAATGGAATTCCGGGACATGCCAATAAGTATCTTATTACTGATGTATTAAAAGGTGAGTTAGGATTTAAAGGTTTAGTGATTTCCGATTGGGCCGACATTGATAAATTGATTGATGTTCATCGTGTAGCTGCTGATAAAAAGGATGCTGCACGAATGGCAGTTCTTGCCGGAATGGACATGTGCATGGTTCCTTATGATGCAAGCTTTGCCGAAGATGTTCTTGCGTTGGTGAGTGAGGGAGAAATACCATTATCAAGAATTGATGATGCTGTAACGCGAATTCTTAATCTAAAAAAGGACCTGGGTTTATTTGATGAGCCTGCGAAATTACAATACGATCAATTTGCATCTGAAGAATATACCGATGCAAGTTATAAAGCGGCAGCTGAGTGTATCACTCTTTTGAAAAATGAGGATGACTGCCTTCCATTTTCGAAGGAAGAAAGAATTCTTGTTTGTGGCCCGGCTGCTAATTCTATGAATTTTATAAACGGTGGATGGTCACGCTCATGGGGTGGAGATGATGAAAGATTCAATGATGAAAGCAAACTGACCATTTATCAAGCAATCAGTGCTGAATTTGGTGCTGATCAGGTTAAGTGGAATGAAGGTGCAAACTTAAATGAGCTGAAGAATATTGATGAAAGCCTGGAACTTGCCAACTGGGCCACAAAGATTGTAGTTTGCTTAGGTGAGAAACCAGCCACAGAGAAACCATCGGATATTGAAGAACTGGAATTGGAAGCTGCCCAGTTGGAGCTGGTGAAAAAACTATCTGAGACAGGTAAGGATCTTGTTACAATTCTGGTATTTGCACGACCCAGAATAATTCGTGAAATTGTTGAAGTCTCAGATGCTATCCTCATGGCTTACCTTCCGGGCGACGAAGGAGGAAGAGCCATAAGCAGTGTGATTTCCGGAGAAATAAATCCAAGTGGCAAACTTCCTTTTACTTATCCCAGATATTCAGGCGACACCTGGACCTATAATCACAAGCAGGGTGATGAGGTTGGTAATGATTTTGGAATGGATGGTTTTAATCCTCAATGGGAGTTTGGAACGGGTTTGAGTTATACAACTTTTGAATCAAAGATTACAAGTATTAGTACTGAAGAGCTAATCGGATCAGACACTTTAATTCTTAAGGTAAATGTGAAAAATATAGGTCCAATTTCCGGAAAGGAAGTAGTTCAGTTATACATGTCGGATCGGATTGCATCTGTATCTCCGGATATGAAAAGATTGATTGCTTTTCAAAAGATAGACCTGGAAGCCGGTACCGATATGAATATTGAGTTCATCATCAGCGCAAATGATTTGTCCTTCATCAATAATGAGAATAAAAGGGTGACTGAAGATGGGCTGTTTCATTTGACAACAGGAGGGAATCCGGGGCAAATGGAGATGATTGAAATCAATTACAAACGAAATAAATAGCGATTCGGAACGAATGATATCGTCAATAAAATAGATTCCCGAATTTTGCCATCCACCCGTACATGAAACATTGTAAACAGGAGTAATTACACTGCCATCCATTTCTAAATGAAATTGACCATCTGAGTTTCCATTTTCCAATCTTAGCATAATGTTTTAACGATCTGTATTCGCAGCCTCTATATCGTATAGTATCCATTCATCACTTCCTCTGCATCCATCACTATATCCGTTGCTGATCATAACATCAGATATTGGTTCATTGTCAGTGCCGTCATTGTAGCTTGCACAGCCATCGTTTCGATCTAAATAAGTATATTTCGGGACTAATCGGCAACTGAAGTAATAAATCAATAACAGATAATCGAACTACAGCAATTATACGTGGAACTCAGAGTTTATCTATGAGTTTAATTATACAGGGCTGATTTCTCTTATTATCTACTTGGACTGCAATTAGCTTGTTTTATGTGGAGACCAGGAACCACTATCTAAAAACGGGTCGAAACCGAAAAGCCAAAAGAGTAGGGTAAAAACTATATTGAAATGACCAGAGAGATTTACAGAAAACTGAGATTAGTGATTGTCGCATTTTTGGTGCTCGGAGCGTATGCATGTTCGAAGGATGAGGATAAAAAGATTGATGAAATAATACCATCCAATAATCCTCCTGAAATAAGCAAACCTTACTTCATTAGGGCTAAGTTTGGTGATGAGTGGAAACTTAATCAAACCAATATTCAAGGTATGTGCACAGGGTCAGGGGTATTCTGTTATGTAGCTGCCAACGGAGGAGTTGATGATGTGGTAGCAATTTATATTAATGTTAATGGATCGCCTGTTGCTGGCAGAATTTTGAGTCTGGCAGGAGATACTATACCATTTACTGATGAAGGTGGAAGCTTTGCTGAGTTTTATTGGAGTGAAAACGGAAACCAAACCGGTACTGATTACGAGGCAGATCAGAATGATGGTTTCTTTTACATAGAGAAGGTTACACTTGAAGGAGATAATGGCTTCTTTGAAACCTATTTTGTAGAAGGAAGTTTTCAATGTTCAGCTCTGAATGATGCTGGAGTAGAAGTCGGGATAACAGAAGGTAGCTATGCAATAAGCGTTATTACGGATCCATATTAAAGCTGGCATGAAGCTGGTTCAGGATCAACAGAATTGAATAAGGTTTACTTATTTTGAAATAATCAATTGACTTGTACTGATACCGTAAGTATTTATAAATCTCAATATATATTGGCCGTTTGCTAAGTTGAGCTTAATATTACTATCGCCGGAATTAAGTTCATTAAGCATAACAAGTTGGCCTGAAATATCATAGATATACAAGGTACCTTGCGTGGATGATTCTATGGCTAAATTACCGGAACTTGGATTTGGGAACCACGAGAATGTGCTGCTGTTCTCCACTTCTATACCGGCAATCAAACTTTGATTTAGGTAATAAAAAGCTCCATTGTTCTTTGTAAAACAAAGATCCAGATCACCATCATTATCAAGATCTCCTAAAGCGGTTTCTTTGGGATAAAATACATTCGAATCAATGCTAAGCTCACAGAAAACTCCATTTCCCAGATTAGATATCCAGACTAAATCACTGGTTTGATCATAGGCCAGACATAAGTCAGGATCGTTGTCCCCATCAATATCACCAATTGACATATCGTGTATATTATTGGCCCATGAGGTAATTGTAGATGCTAATGTTAACGCACCCGATCCATTATTTCTGAACCAATCCACTTTATCGACAACATTGGAATAATACAGAACCAGATCAAGATCTCCATCGCTATCTATATCTGCCAGTTCTGTTTCTGTAATGATTGATATAACCAGCATCTCGTTTGTCGTGTCCCTGGTAAATGAACCGTAACCATCATTGATATATGTAAATATTACGCCACTTCCGGAGATGATATCGGCGTAACCGTCGCCGTTTAAATCGCCAGTACAAATACAATAGTATTCCGTGGAATCGTCAACATTTATCTGAGTGAAATTTCCGGTGCTATCATTCATGAATACATCAATTGACATTCCTGAAACTGTAACAAAGTCTAACCATCCATCCTGGTTGAAATCAGCAGTTTTTACATCCGAGGGAGATAAGAGCCCCGTGCCAATATTCACTTGTGAATAGGAAAAGCCTGCATTGCTTTTATATACGGTAAGCTGTCCTCCCTGTGAAACTGCTACGATGTCCATCCAGCCATCCAAATCAAAATCACCAACATTGGTAGCCTTATGCACAAATGAATTGGTCGTAATACTATTTTCGGTAGCAAAGCCCCCGATTGTATTATTTAAGTAGATCGAAACGCCGGAGTTCGGAGTCTGATTAGCCAAAATCACATCCAAAAAGCCATCATTGTTCATGTCAGCCATTTCTATGTCATTAATATTGGCTCCGTAAATATTTGAATCCAAAGCAAGTTCATTAACAAACTGGGCTTCCCCTATCAAACTAACTAGAATGAAAAGAATCAGCAATGTATTCTTCATAATTAATATTAAGTGAATTAAGCCACAGGCAAATCATGTAGATTCTAAACATATGGATGTACACCGAACACATGAGTTTAACACAAAGTTCAATTCGCAAGAAGAACAAGCACTAACTCCTGTCTCTTTAAAAATTAATCTTTAGTTGACTGGTGGAAGGGCCCTGTTCATCTTTGAAATTAGACATCGTTACTCCGAGTAATCGCACACCCTGCTCTTTGATATCTTCAACGGGGAGCAGTTGCATAACCACTTCTTGCACATCCTCCTTTGTGAATGCTTTGTCGCGGGTATTGTTTCGGGTAATGGTGTTAAAGTCAGCAAAACGGAGTTTCAGTGTAACTGTTTTTCCATCCTTTTGTTTACCCTCATATCGTTTCCACATAATGTCAATAACATCCAGCAGTTTATCCTTTACTTCATCAGGATCGTTCATGTCGATTTCGTAGGTACGTTCCGCACCAATTGACTTGCTTTCCCGGTATGAAACTACAGGACGATCATCATTACCACGAACCACATCGAAGAAGTAGTTTCCTGCTTTTCCAAAAAGTCTAACCAATTGTTCTTTAGAGAGTGACTTAAGATTCCGTCCTTTGAAGATGTTTAATTGATGCATCTTCTCTTCCGTTCTCTTCCCCACACCATGAAACAGACCAACATCCAGATCTTCTAAAAAGGCTTCTGCTTCTTCAGGTTTTATCAGGAAGAAACCATCCGGTTTGTCCATGTCGGAGGCAATCTTAGCCAGAAACTTGTTGTACGACACTCCGGCGGAAGCTGTTAAACCAGTTTTCTTTTGAATCTCTTTCTTGATTTCCATAGCAATCAATGAGGCGGATGCGGGCCCTTTCTTAGCTTCTGTCACATCCAAAAAAGCTTCATCCAGTGATAAGGGCTCCACCAGATCGGTGAATTCATGAAAGATGTTGTTGATTTCGCGGGATACTTCTTTATAAACTTCGAAACGATGCGGTGTTACTATAAGATGAGGGCACTTGCGCAGTGCAACAACCATGGGCATTGCTGAATGAACACCATATTTTCTGGCTTCGTAACTGGCGGCAGCAACAACCGATCGGGGTCCCCGCCCCCCAACTACCAAGGCTTTGCCTTTGTATTTAGGGAAATCTCTTTGCTCTACTGAAGCAAAGAAGGAATCCATATCAATGTGAATTATCTTTCTCATTAGACCTTTACAGTGACTCACCAAAATCGTCTTGAAAGATACATGTTCTTTGATAAAAGTGAAGGGATAATGCTTAGACAAATAGCCAACTTAACTATCAATGAGTACTTCTTAAATCTTTTTTATTCTATTTTTGTTATCCATTATTAAATCGTATCCAATGAAACTAATTATATCTGCTGCCTTTGATGCAGGAAACATAGAAGTTGTCGCTGCTGATCATCCTGAAAACATTCAGTTGAAGATTGAGAAAGATTCCCATTCAGAATTCCTGCAATGGTTTTATTTTAGAATGCAGGGTGCTAAAGGTAAAGCCTGTAAGTTACATATTCTCAATGCCGGTGAAGCTGGTTATCCGGAAGGATGGGATAATTATCAGGCACGGGCTTCCTATGATCGGCATACCTGGTTTCAAGTTCCAAGCAGTTATAAGGACGGTGTTTTGAGTATGGATTTTACTCCGGAATATGATTCCGTTTACATGGCCTACTTTGCACCTTTCTCCTATGAGCAGCATTTAGATTTGGTCGCTGGTGCCCAGTATTCTCAATTGTGTACATTGGAATCCATCGGAGAAACAATACAGGGAAGGCCTATTGATTTCCTTCGTATTGGTGATGAGGATAAGAACAAGAAAAACCTATGGATCATTGCTCGTCAGCACCCTGGTGAAACCATGGCAGAATGGTTTATGCTGGGATTGATACATCGTATCCTGGATGAAGAAGATGCCACGGCCATCTCTTTGTTGGAGAAAGCCAATTTGTACCTGGTGCCCAATATGAATGTTGATGGAAGTATATTGGGCAATTTAAGAGTGAACGCCAAAGGAGTTGACCTTAATAGAGAATGGGCCTCACCAAGCATTGAAAATAGTCCGGAAGTGTATTTTGTAAAGGAAAAGATGAAAGAAATTGGAATGGATTTTAATCTGGACGTGCATGGTGATGAAGGTCTGCCCTATAATTTTATCTCAGGAATTGAAGGTATTCCATCATTCGACGCTAAGCTAAGTAAGCTTACTGATGACTTTATTTCTCACTGGATAGCCATCAATCCGGATATGCAGGATGAATATGGTTATCCCAAGAATGAACCGGGCAAAGCCAACCTGAAAATTTGTTCTAAAAACCTGGGTGAGGAGTTCAGATGCCTTAGCCAAACTTTGGAGATGCCATTCAAACAAAACGATAATATTCCAGACGACATGATGGGCTGGTCGCCGGAACGATCTATAAAGTTGGAGGAATCAGTAGTGTCTGTTTTATTGAGAATGGTGGATGATTTCTAGCCGATCTCCGCATATTCGTCTGGTGCAGACAATGATGTTTATGCCCTATTGCTGTTTTCCGGTAAAATTGGTTTAGACATGAGATTTTAGCTGCGCCAGACTCTAATTCCCCATTTGCTCGTAGAAATGCTCTGAAGAGTTCCTGAAAAACCTATAAAAAGCGGTCTTATCGAAGCTATAAAACACTTCACAATTGGCTAAATCCATTGCTTCGTATTTTTATCTACATTTATGCTGTAATCCGTTATTAACTTAGAAGGTTCGGTAGTTGAAGTTTGATCCTGACCGATTTATGTGCGGATAGAATGAATAGTTATAAATGTAATATTTTTGATGATGAAGATAAGATATATCCTGCTTGCAGCTGCATTGCTAATACTTAACCATGGATTTTCGTGTACTGTAATTGCAGTTGGCAAGAAAGCCTCCAAAGATGGTTCGGTTATAGTTTCACATACCGACGCCGGACCCGATTGTCGGGTGCATTTTGTTCCCGGGCAAAAGTTTCCCAAAGGTAGCATGGCGAATATTCACTTTGGCATGATTGAACTGGGACGCCCACTTGGTGATTATGGAGAAGTGCTGGGGCAGTTACCTCAGGTAGAGGAAACCTATGGGTACTTTCAATCGGCTTACCCACAAATGAATCAGTTCCAACTGGCCATCGGGGAAAGTACTTTAAGTCAGCGCGAAGAATTGAAATTAGATCCGGGCATTTGTAAGCAAATTATGACGGTTGAGCAGGCACAGGCTTTTGCTTTGCAGCGTTGCAAAACAGCAAAGGAAGCCTTGCTGCTGATTACATCTTTGATGGAAACGTATGGATTCCTTCCTTCCTGTGTTGGTGAGTCTGAGTCACTGGTAATCGGTGATAAGAATGAAATTTGGGTACTTGAGATTTTTAGCGTTGGGAATGAATGGAAACCGGGAAGCAAGAAACCCGGAGCGATTTGGGCTGCGCAACGAGTTCCTGATGATCATGCCATGATTATTCCCAATTGGAGCATCATCAAAGAAATCAATATAAAGGATAAGCAAAATTACATGGCCTCCAGAAATTATAAACAAGAGGCAGTCGATAGGGGCTGGTACAATCCGAAATCCGGCAAACCGTTTATTTGGCAGGATGCTTATTCACCCGTGGCAAGAGAATGGGCTACCAGTCGTTTCTGGTTATTCTACTCCACCTATGCACCTTCTTATGCCAAGTGGCCGGATCGGAAAACAGACAATCCTTTTAGCGGTGATGAGCAGTATGTTCAATATGTTGAACCCATCTCGATGTATCCATTCTCGGTTAAACCAGAAGTTAAAATAGGAGTGGAAGATGTGATGGCTTTTCAGCGTTCTACCTTCGCCGGAACCATCTATGATAAGGAGAATGCGCCAGCCTGGTTTTACCCGGATAAGGATGGAGAATTAAAGAAGAGTGTACATGCGACTCCGTTCCCAACAGCTGAGATGCGTAAAATCCTTGATATTAATATGCGGAGGAATGTTGCCCGGGCAAGAGGAGAGTATGGCATGATTGCTCAGTTACGTGATTGGTTACCTGATGCAGTAGGAGGAATATATTGGTATTATGTTGACAACGCCTACACCAGCGCTTATGTGCCAATTTATTCAGGAACAAGAGATGTGGCAGAATGTTATAAAGTTTACAATCCTGAAAAGTTTGAAGAAAACTCCATTCGATGGTGTGTTGATTTTGTTGATAACTTACTCTACCTCAAGTGGCAGGAAGCTGTCAAGAGCTTACGGGACAAGCGTGATCCATTGGAACAATCATTCTTTGATGAACAAGAAACAATTGATAATAAAGCACTGGAACTTCATAAAACAGATTCTGCCAAAGCTGAGGCCTATCTAACGGAGTTAACAATATCAAGAATGAATAAAGTGCACAAACTATTTGTTGATATGCGCTATGAGTTAATCAGCAAGTATACCAACAACAAGCAGGGGATATAATTGCTGATTGATAGAAGGTGGGTAATTTGATGATATTTAGACTGCTTGAGAAGAGGACTAAGAATGTTCTTGTACTAACGATGATTGGAATGCTAATGGGTAGCACCACTCACATATTGTGGGTTGTGAGAAACGGCTTTCTTTCAGATAACTATAATGTCTCTTTGTTTTCAAAAATATTCTGGGATAGCCTTACCTTTTTAGATCCACTGGCAGCTATCCTGTTAATTCTCAAACCCAGGATTGGAGTTTACCTTACTCTGTTTATTATTCTTTTTGATATTGTTCACAATAACTTGCTGCACTTCGATGAGCTTTATATGAATGAGATTGAGTTGAAGGAATGGATAGTAAAATATTGGATGATAATGGGTCAGATTCTTTATGGATTATTTGTAATACTAACCTTTAGATCAAATCTAAACGATATAAATTGTAAGATTCGTAACCAGAAATTCTAAAATTAGAAGGTATCGCGTATCTTGCTTGAACTTTATATAACTAACAGTACTTTAAGCATAAATATTCATTGTATATGGATGAAAAAAACAATTCATTCTGGTTCGCAGGCGAAAATAAGATTCAATGTGAGTTCACCAAACTTGTGAGTCCTGTAATTAAAATTGGTAAGTTTTATGTTGGTGTAATAGAGCTGATGCCAGGGATGAGCAGTGTTGAATTGATTGATGAAGGTAGTGACTCAGTGATTATTAAAACCAATGAAGGACTCATGAAACGTTCTAATATTACTTTGATTATTGAGAAAGGAAAAGTAATTATTGATCTGGATGAGGAATATCAGGCCGGGAAAATGCTTACTACCAGAGCACACTTCCAAAGTTTGTTCACTGTTCAGGAGTCAGATATCAATCATAGATTGATAATTAGTGATTTACAATCTCCTGGATTCCTGGGCTTTTTCAACAAGAAATTTGCTAATGACAGGATGGGTAAAGCATTTTTACATGCGCATAAAAAGTACATGGAGCGGCAGAGTTAACTTTGAAATAAGTAAGACATTAATTAAATGGGAAACATAATGGACAGAATTATAATGAAGTCGAAAGTGCTGCCATGTAATCTTAGTAGTTTATGGTGGAAGTGGACAACTCATGAAGGTTTGCTAACATTCTTTGGTCCCGATAACAAGATTGTATTAATGCCTGGTGGTGATTTTGAAATATATTTCCTCATGGATAATCCTTTGGGATTAAGAGGAGGGGAAGGATGCAAGATCCTCAGTTTTCTGCCGGAACAAATGTTATCTTTCACGTGGAATGCTCCACCAGAATTTCCGGAAATCCGTAATCATGATCATAAAACCTGGGTGGTGGTAAACTTTAGATCTTTGGATGAGAGTGCTTCTGAAATAGTTCTTCATCACCTTGGCTGGCTGGAAGGTAAGGAATGGGATCAGGTTTTTAACTATTTTGAAACAGCTTGGGAACTAGTTCTTCAGTGGCTTGAAAAGAGCTGTCAGGTATAACATAACAATATTCTTAAGTGAAAATAAAGCATGAATACAGAGTAAAGGATGGTGCCCATAACCGGGTTTACCGGCGAACTTCTTTACCTGAGTGTTAAAATTCGTATCTCAGGCTTTTCATCAATAATAAATTTAGATTTATATTAAGCGGGAACATGCTTATGTTTTCTAACTTCGTGCTGTGGATTTTTTGCATACCGCGATAAGTTTCCCGCGGTAAAAAAAGTTGATTATAGATTATGGATGAAAGAGTGGAAAAATGTTTGGAAACCAACATTAAGGATTTGATTAATAAAAATGCTGCAATTCAGACAGCACTTGATAAGTTTGAAATTGGATGTGCTCCTTGTAGCCTGGGAACATGCAAATTAAAGGATGTGGTAGGTATTCATAATCTGAATGCTGAAGATGAACAGAAACTATTTAAAGATATTTTCGGAATAATATATCCTGGTGAGTCTTTCAAAATACCAAGAATTGCCCAGGAGCAAAAAAGTTCTGGTGCAAAGCAGTCACTCTCACCACCATTAAGAATGCTGGTTGAAGAACATCAGCTGATTAAAAGAATGCTGGCAAAGATTCCGGCAATTACAGAGAGCCTGGATTTATCGTTAGAGGCGCACAAACAGCTGGTGCTTTATGTGGTTGATTTCATTAGAAACTATGCAGATAAATATCATCACGCAAAGGAAGAAGATGTACTTTTTAAGCAGTTCGATAGCTCAATGGACATCATTAATGTGATGGTAAATGACCACGTGCTTTCCAGATCATATGTGGCAGAAATGATTCGTGCTGCTGAAGAAGAAAATACCAGGCTGGCAGCAGATAACTTATCATTATACCTCGAACTTCTTACTGAACACATTAAAAAAGAAGACACTATTCTTTATCCCTGGATGGATAACAATCTCCAGACAAAACAGGTTGGTGAAATGTATAATGAGTTTTTTCAAATCAATAATTTAAGATCCGGGGTTCAGGCGAAATATGAACAGCTGGTATCACTGATAGAGGAAAAGTTCTAACTCATGTAATCGATTGATTTTTAAACAATCAGAATTTTACATTAGTTTATTACTATTCTTTTTGATTCCACAGAGTTCATTCCAATCAATTGAATCAAATACATTCCACTCTGAAATGAGGACAGATTGATCTGCTGCTGTTCGTTTGCAAGAAGATCAACGGTCTCATGGATCAGTAACTTGCCGCTTATGTTATATACTTTTACATCAGTAACAGTCATCCTGTTGCTCCCTGCGACTATATTAATCAAACCAGTACTTGGATTCGGGTAAATGCTGCAGTTGTTGTTATTAGGTAAATCCTCTGTGATTATTGTTAGGATGTCATCCATAACGCATCTTACACTTAGTCCATATGACTTAGGATCTGTATTTCTGTATACTGATGCATAGGTGTTGCTAAGGGTCGTCTCCATGCTTCATATCTGTTGTTTTCGCTTGAACTCCAGAAGTATAAATTAATTCCCTTCTTGTCGAAATTCCCGGTGCTGCCATAGCGTACTCCTCCCGCTAAGGCCGAAAAATGACTTGAGTTGGTAGCACCTGTGTTCGGTGAATTCCAATAAATGGTTCCGGTGTCTTTTAGCATTCCACCTTCGTCGCTTCCATGCCAGCCTGTGCTATAAAAGTTATAGGGAAAATCCGTAGCACAATTACTCCCGGTGCAGACCGCTCTCTCTATGGTGGTTATTTCGTGATGAGTAGGCAGATGCCATCCATTTGGGCAGAGACCTAGCGTAGTTCCGACAGAGTCGTTGTCTGAGCTTGCGTAATTCATCATCTCATTCTATTCGTAAAGTCCGCCATAAGTTGCACAATTAATAAGACTGTCGTTATAGCAGTACTTTTCGGCTATGCCATTATCCGTTTGACGCGATCCATAGGTCCCAGAACCAAATGCGATTCCAAAGTTCAGATTTTGAGCCATCCAACGCTGGAATCCAATGGATACAGTACCATAGGTTTGGCCATCCCGAGGATCAACGAATGGAGCACCACAGTCGAACTGCGCATTACCTGAGAAAAATAAAACTAACAGTAAAAAACAATAGATGTTTTTTGCATGGATGAGATATTTTACGACAAAACAAGGTAGAACATAAGATTCTTGTGAATAGTCGTGAGTTAATAAGTAAATTTAGTCGGATTAATAGTATACGATCAGTGTACTCTTTGCAATATGACCATGTATGTTCTGAAACAGATTCATATACGGTAATTATTTTAATAAACTATGGCAAGGATCTTGAGTATGGCCGAGACTATATCTTAGGGGTATAATTATTTATGAATAGATCACAATTGCTAAATCTTTTGAATAATGGAAGTTAAGAATGTACTCAACATATTAACCATTCTCTGTATGTTCGGTTTACAATGTTCATGTACTGAACCATACAATCACACCAATTCCGGAGTGCCGGTAGTTATTCCTGTTGGCGATGAGCGATATCTGAATGAAGGATCGAAAGTCATCTTCAATCAGGATACCTTACATACTTTTGAATTGAGACTTTCAGAGTCCGCACTTGACTTTCTTGACGATGATCCAACAGCTGAAAAATATGTGGAAGGAAGTCTCATATTCAATGGTGAAACCATCAGTCCGGTTGGCATTCGCTACAAAGGTTCTATTGGTGCTTTCGTTGAGTCTGTATCCGGAAGAGACTGGACAAAACCATCAGGAAGGAAGATCGCTACTAAACTATCCATGAAAATAAAAATCAACTGGGAGGATAAGGGAAAAACCTTCTATGGTTTGAAGAAACTCCAGTTCCATTCTCAAAATTTGGATCCAACTCAGATGCATGAACGTCTGGGTTATTGGCTTTATCGGGAAATGGGAGTAAGCGCACCACGATCAGTACATGCAAGGTTGATTATCAACGGAGTATATACTGGTGTATATGCACTCACAGAGCAGATTGACAAACAATTTGTCAGGAGCAATTACGAGAATACGAATGGTAATTTGTACAAAGAAGTGTGGCCTTTAAAATGGAGGGGAGGTGCTAACAGCGAACATGCCTTCATCGCAGGACTGAAAACCAATAAGGGAAAGAAAGCGTCGGCACACATCATGAAAAGCTTTGCTGATGAGCTTATTGCTTCCAACGAAGAGGATCTTCAAGGTGTCATTGAAAAACGAATGGAAATAGATGAGATCATAGCTTATGCCGTTGTTGATAGAATGATTCGTAATGATGACGGAGCATTTCACTGGTATTGCGACGAGAGTGGATGCGGAAACCACAATTACTATTGGTACGAAGATCCAATATCTGAGAAGCTATATTTGATTCCATGGGATCTGGACAATGCTTTTGAGAATATTGTACACAATGTAAGCCCTGTAACTACCATTGCAGATGACTGGGGTGAGATTTCACATGATTGTCATCGTTTTCCTTATGGAAGATATGGGATCTGGCAAAAGTCAGCGGCCTGCGATAAGTTGACAGGAGGGTGGGCCAGTTATACGGAAGAATATGATCAGAGAAAATCACAGTTCATCAATGGACCATTTTCTAATGCAGAAGTGAATGCCCAACTTGATAAGTGGGCTGAACAGATAAGAGAAGCGACCATTGAAGCAAGCATGAACCACCGCGATGCGATTTCACCGGAGGAATGGGATAAAGCCATTAAAAAGTTTAAGATTGACCTGGAGTATGCCCGGGTTAAAAAGTAAGATATGTCTTTCCCCCTGATTTTTTTCTCAGAGTTCCTTTGGACTTTTACCAAAACGCTGTTTGAAGAGAGTTGAAAATGTTGAAGGTGTTGTCATCCCGATAACATAGCAAACCTCCTTAACTGTGCTGAACTGTCGTGATTCAAGTATTTGATATGCCCTCTGCAAACGAATTTCCCGGATAAATGCTCCCGGCGAGAGTCCGCAATTCTTCTTAAAAATACGTTCCAATTGTCTTTGGCTGTACCCAATCTGTTCTGCCAGAAAATTAACATTCAGGTCGGGATCTTCCATGTTCAGCAGAACCATATCTTTTGCCTTCTTAAGTAGTCCTTCTTCTGCGGTTAGTGTTTCTTCCTGGTCTTCAGCGGACGATTCTGAAAGGTAGTTGTCACGTTCCTGCTTGTTCAGAATCAGGTTATCAATGCGAACCCGTAGTTCTTCCAGATTAAAGGGTTTTGTGATGTAATCGTCAATACCCAGTTTGAGTCCCGCTATCCGGTCTGCTTCCAGCGATTTAGCCGTAAGCATAATGAATGGGATCTGTTTCCATTTACTGTCTTTCCGTACTTTCTCTCTGAATTCCATTCCATCCATTTTTGGCATCATCACATCGGAAATGATCAGGTCGAAAGCGTGTTGTTTTAGTTGTTTTAGTGCCTCCTGACCATCTGGTGCAGCGTCGCACTGGAAGGAGTCTGACAGTGAATCAAGCAGAAACCTGCTCATTTCTATTTCATCTTCCACAATGAGGACTCTTGGCTTTTTATCAAGTGAGATGGAGGTGAAGGCTATATTGTGTTTTGATGAAGGAGCATCCTCTTCTGCCTGATTGTGCTGGATTGGATCAGTTTCCTCAAATGGTATTGTCAAGGTGAAAGTTGTCCTGATTCCGGGTCGGCTTTCAACTTGCAAATCACCTCCGATTAACCTGGCATATTCTCTGGCAAGTGTCAAACCTATTCCTGAGCCACCTTTCGATTCACCGGAACCATCGGCGGCCTGATAATATCGCTCAAAGATGTGTTCCAGTTCATCTGGTTCTATCCCCTGTCCTGTATCACTTACTGAGATCATAAGCTCCTTGTTCGAACCTGTAACATGGAATTGTAATTCACCATGAGAATCCGCATGTCTGAATACGTTCAGAATAAGGTTGTTTAGTATTTTTTCAACTTTCTCAATATCCGTCCTTATTGTTAGCAGGGGCTGAGGCACAAACTTATAGTTAAGTTTCATCTTTCTGTAATAGGCCAAAGATTCATAGGCAAAGAACACGCGTCTGCAAAATCCATCCAGTAATACCGGTGAATTGTTCAGCTGCATTGTTCCGGATTCCAATTTACTTAAATCAAGAATTTCGTTGACTCTTTCAAGAAGTTTCCTGCTGTTTGTGTAAGCAAGTTCAATCTCCTTTTGCAAATTTGATCCTTTGGTTTTATGCGTAAGATTCTCAAGTGGTGCCAGAATGAGTGAAAGTGGATTTCTCATTTCGTGAGAAACATCGGTAAAAAATCTGTTCTTCGCCCGATCGAGGGCCTGAAGTTGCAGATTTGTTTTTTTTCGGCGTTTTATGTTGAAATAGGCCAGCAGCGCAATGGAAGCGAGCAGAACAGCAATAATTCCAATTACAATATTAATGATCTTCTGTTGCCTGATTTGCTCATTCTTAAGTAGAATCTGAGCATCCTGCAGTTCCAGTTGTGCATCTTTTTTTACAACATTAAACTCGGTTTCAAGCTTAAGAACAGCCTGCTCATTTTCTTCCGACAAAATAGTATCCTGTAATAAATCATGTTGCAACTGGTAGCCAAAAGCCTTTTCATAATCACCAGAATTAGCATAAGTCTCCGCAAGTAAATTTAAGGATTTTGAATAGGAGTGACGATCTTTCATGCTTCTGAAGACCTCCATTGAACTTCTTAAACAGGATGCAGCTTCCTGATAACGGCCCATCTTAAGATAGAGATCTCCAAAATCGTAATTACAGTCAGCGATCAGTTTCGGCAGTTGTAGCTTTTCCGCAACGGCTAAAGACTTACTGCAGTATTCCAAAGCTTTCTCATAGCTTGCTTCAATTAAAGCCGCTTTCCCAATCAGGGAATATGTGGCAACCAGTGATGCATTAATGCTGGCCTGATTGGTATTGTCCAGTGATTTCTGTCCATAATGGCCGGCCAATAGTGTATCACCCTTGTTCAGATATAAATATCCAATGCGTTGAAAGCAATAGCTAAGCTGGCGCTCCTTTCCCGTGGATCGCTCGCATAACTCTGCTGCAATTAACAGGTTCTTCATTGCTTTTTCCTCATATCCACGGTTGAGATACAAATTGCCAAGATTAAGATAAGCAGTTGTTTTAAGCTCATCATTTCCTGTCAGTTCAATAATCCTAATGGCCTTATACAAATAGGTGAGGGCACTATCGGGCTGATTGGTATAGCTGTGTAGCGATGAGATGTTCAGGTAGGCCCGAATGATTTGAACTGAATCGGTGGCCTCCTTTGCTAGATTCAGTGCGGAATCCAATACTATTGGTGCCTGTTCAAAGTTCTCAATAAGAAGATAGCACAAACCAGTACGGTTGAGGGCCTGAGACAAACCACTTTTATCAGGAATCTCATTGAAAAATCTCTTGGCAAAAGTGTAATATTCGATGGCCATTTCAAGCTGTCCCCTGTACAGATTTATCTTACCAAGAATCATGTTGCTCCTGGCTGACTCCAAGGGGGAGTTTGCTTCATTATGAGCAAGTGATACCAAGGCATGTGACTGAGCACTGTCCAGGTTAATTTTCAGAAATGCCAATCCGATCTCATTGTGTAAAGAAACTTTTTCTTCATCACCTTGACATTCCAACAACTGATAAAGACTGTCAAGTTCCCGGATTTGTGAATAGGATGTCGATGTATATAAAAGCAGAAGAGATAAAAAGAAAAAGTGCATGTTGTCTACAATTAATTGAAAAGCGTGACAGGCAAGTTACGACTTATGAACAAACTATTCAAGGATTGTAATCCATTTTAAAAAGAGCAATTGTCGTTTCCTCAAACAGATTTGTCGTATTTCAAAAAGCATTTTAAGGTAGATGAATAGATCTTTGTATCAAGTGTTTAATTAAAATCTAATACGATGAAAACAATTCAATTTATTTTAGCATGCTTATTTTTATCAGGGCAGTTTACAGCTCTGTCGCAAGTAGAAATCTCTAATATCTTTGGTACCGGGCATGGAGATCATGGACATTGTTTGGTGCAATCTGCCGATAGTGGTTATGTTTTGGGTGGTGAGATGATAAAGTATTCTCCAACCAGCTATTCAAAGAGAGCTTATTTATCTAAAACAGATAAAGAGGGAAATATCGAGTGGGAACGAATGTTATTTGAATTCCTTCATTCTGGTGTATTTGATCTAGGGATCAGCAATGATACCATTTATGCCTGCGGATCAACTCAGGGGACAGCTTTTATTGCATTATACAATATCAATGGAGATTCCATTCATACCTGGGTTTACGATAAAACCAATTACCCATATCCTGTGAATGCTAACTCTGTTTGTAAGTCGGGTGACCAGTACTATCTTACCGGGATTGCATCCAATCAGAACACCTACTGGTTAGAAGTTGATCCATTCACCGGCGTGTTCTCGCAAAAACATTATTTCTATAATAGCATCACCCAGGCCAATCAAGGTCATGATCTTATACTGAACCAACAAAACTTGGTGTTTTCAGGATTCTACCTTTCGGGAAGTAAGATGGATACCAGTTATATTATTAAACTGGATAGTAACGGGGATACGCTCTGGACACGCAAAATCCAGACACAAAATCTGGGAGGAACTAGTTATGAGATCAATATGGTGGAGGCTTCGGACGGAGATATACTGGTAGCAGGAACCTATGGTGGATGGCTTGGCATGTTTATTACAAAGCTTGATCGCAATACCGGAGATACTTTGTGGATGAAACGCTACGAAGATCAAAACTATGGGCCGATTGTACCTTACTCTATTGTTAAATCGGGAGAACACGAGTACCTGATTGGAGGGGAAGGAAGATACTACAATAGTCCAATTGGTAGCCAGGGTGCAAATATGTTGTTAATGAAAATAAATGAATTGGGTGATACCCTATGGACTGAGCAATTTGATTATAAAATATTGACAGGGAACAATGGTGGTGGTTCTGATTATTGTGGTGGTGCCATTCCTACCTTCGATGGTGCCTATGCCATGATTGGTACTGCTGATCCGGCTGCTCCTAACGATTTAGACTTCTGGTTTCTTAAGTATCGGATTCCGAATCAGCTAGGCGTTGAGGGCAGCGACAAGTACGATGCTAATCAATTTCAGGTATACCCGAATCCCTTTGAAAATGAAATTAACATTCTTAATACCAAAACCTGTGATTATGGGCTATATGACATAAGCGGAAAGTTGTTGCATTCATTCAGTTGTGAAGGAGTAGGCAAACAAGTTGTTCAATTGGGTAGCATTGTTCAGCCTGGAATTTATGTGTTGATAGGCGAAGATGTTCAGGGGCCTGTCGCAAAAAAAATAATAAAGAAATAGTTTTTTAGATTTTACTATTTCTGCGAATAGGGAACATCAGCAATGATGTTCCCTTTCTTGATTGACGGCTTTCTTTATAAATCTTATCTAAATAATATCCCAGCTGATATTAGACGAGGGGATCTGTATGAGGTCCGTTTAAGCATTGTATCCATGCAATGTTTCAGATAAAGAGTACCACTGAATGACAAATAAATCCGGGCCAATTCTGAAGATAATGGTTGCGCACTTCTTTTTCCGAAAGAATTAAGTTATTTTAGTACTGATTATCACTTTTTATCATGAGGAATTTTATTCTGATATCATATCTTATATTGCATGGGCTTTCTCTCCCGCTTGTCGAGGTATGCGCTCAAAACTCAGTAAAAACTGATTCTTTAAGCCAATTGTTGGCTGAAACTTCTAACGATAGTACTAAGGCGCAACTACTGCATGAACTGTTCTGGGAATACAGGAGAAACGACATCGAAAAGGCACTTGAATATGCTGAGCAGAGCCTTGAACTATCATTATCAATTGCGGACAATCTTGGAATTGCATCGTCGTATTACGAGATTGGAGTTGTCATGAAAAGTCAGGGAAACTATAGGGAGGCTAACACTATCTTACATAAGGCCAGCGGCTATTTTCAAAGTGAAATGGATACCTTCGGCGTTATAGCATGTTATACTGATATTGGCAATATTCATTATAAACAGAATGAATATGAAAAAGCTTTTGAGTACCTGGATGAAGCAAGAAGTTTGGCACTGTTAGTCGGTGACAAAGCCAGACTTTCAAGGATATATAGTTTGCTTGGAGGCATTTGTATGACTCTGAAGCAATTTGATAAATCACTTAATTATCATGGACTGTCGCTGGAAATAAATACCGAGCAGGCTCACAAATTGGGTATGTCGGTAAACTATAACAATATTGGAAATGTATTCTTTAGATTGCACAAGTATGAGAAGTCAAAAGAGAATTATTCAAAGTCGATCGAGATAAAATCAGGGATTAACGATATCGTTGGGATGGCTTCCATCTTCAACAACCTTGCATTAATTAGTGCAAAATTGGAGGATTATTCTCAGGCTATTAATTATCATAATCAGGCATTGGTTCAATTTTTAGAGATGAATAATATAGTGGGGATCACTGCATCGTATATCAATCTTGCTAATGTTTTTTTACTTTCAAACAATCCAAAGCAAAGTATTGAAATTGGTTTGAAGGGCGATCAGCTTGCCATTGAGTATGGTTTAATGGAAAAGAAGGCAGAAATATCAAGAATTCTTTCAGCTGCCTATGAGAAACTTGGGCAATATAAAGAGGCAAATAAGCATCAAAAACTTTATAAGACTTACAATGATAGTGTTCAGAGTCAGGAGTTGGTCAGTCAAATCGATGCAATGGAATCAAAGCTTGAAGTTGAGAAGAAGGAAAACGAAATTGCATTGTTGAATGCTGATCGTGAGAAACAGGAATTGAAAATTAAATCCCAGGAAATGCAGAAAAAGATGATGATCGTGTTCATCGTTCTGGTACTGTTTGTACTGCTTGCACTTATGCTGGGATACAGAAATAAGCAAAAACTGAATCGTAAACTAAGAGAACTAAACCTTAGCAGGTCTCGTTTCTTTGCGAATATTTCACATGAATTCCGAACCCCTCTAACCTTATTATTGGGACCTATCGAGAAACTTCTTGCGAAACCTGAGCAGGATGAGAAGGAGATGATCAATATGATGCATCGTAATGCAGCCAGACTTTTGGTTTTAGACAATCAATTACTGGAACTGTCGAAGCTTGAATCAGGAAATCTAAAATTGAAGGTGTCGCGCTCAGATATTAATCTGGCTTTGAAAGGCATGGTAAGCTCCTTTCAGTCACTCGCTGAGAAACGATTAATTGACTTTAAATACCATTTCCCGGATAAGGAAATTCTTGCCTATTTTGATCAGGACAAGCTGGAAAAAATAGTTTACAATCTTCTTTCCAATGCTTTGAAATTTACTCCGGAAAATGAAGTAGTCTTATTTGAGCTTTCCCTGCTTGATAACAAGTCAAATATTGAATTAGCATCGGGGATTAAAAAAATGTCTGGAGCAATTATTTCTATCACCATTATCGATAAAGGGCCGGGAATTGCCAAAGAGCATTTATCACACATCTTTGACCGGTTCTATCAGGTTGATGTGAAACAGAATAGAAAATTTGAGGGAACAGGCCTTGGGCTTTCTCTTTCCAAAGAGTTGGTAGAGCTACATCATGGTTCTATACAGGTTGAAAGCAAACCTGATATGGGGAGCACATTTAGAGTTTTTCTCCCCATCGAGAAGCAGGCATACAGGCAAAACGAAATAGTCGATTTTTCACAGAAGTCTGATAACGAAACAGGTCAAAATGAGGGGAGGATTTCACTTTCAGAACCGATAGAAGAAAGTCAAGCTACCGACAGTTCAACAGAGGATAAGATTCAAATGCTTATTGTTGAAGACAATCCTGAAATGCGCGCTTATATTACCGATTACTTTAAGACCTCTTATTCGGTAGTTGAGGCAGTTGATGGTAAGGCGGGATTCGACAGTGCCATCAATATAATGCCTGACATTATCATTTCAGATTTAATGATGCCGGTTATGGACGGGATTGAATTGTGTAGAAAACTGAAGGAAGATGAGCGAACCAGCCACATCCCTGTTATTTTATTAAGTGCACTGGCAGCTATTGAGGACAGGATCAAAGGCCTGGAGACAGGAGCTGATGATTATGTAGCCAAGCCTTTCAATCATGCAGAACTTCAGGTTCGGGTACAAAATCTGATTGATCAGAGAAAGGTTCTGTTTGAACGATTCAGCAATGAAATCAGATTGGAGGCAAGTGATATCGCAGCATCATCGGTAGATGTTAAATTTATTGATAAGCTGATCTCAATCGTTGAGAGGAATATGGCGGATCCCGATCTAGGCGTAGACCAGCTTACTGAAGAATTATATCTCAGCCGTTCGCAACTGCATCGAAAATTAAAAGCACTCACAGGACAGTCAGCCACCGAATTTATCAGATCCATCAGGTTGAAGAGGGCAGCACGACTTTTCGAACAGAATACCGGTTCAATATCTGAAACAATCTATGCCGTGGGTTTTAACAACCTTTCCTATTTTACAAGATGTTTTCAGAGACAATTTAGTCTCACTCCACGAGAATACATGAAACAGTTTGCTGATAAGAAATAGATTCTATCCTATTTTTCTGAATTACTCTCATTTATGAAATCAATAAAAATGCTTGCTTAATCCAGGGATTTTTGGAACAGGCACCCGGAATTATCCCAATTAATCAGTGTTTACAACATCTGTATTAAAGAATGCAACATTTGTGTTTTTAGAAGAAGCGAATCTGAAGTTCCTTTATGTCACGGAAACAAATCCTAACGATTTAAATGTTGACATATGAGAAACCTACGCGCAGTTATCCTTTTGATTCTACTAATCCAATCAGGTGTTTATGGCCAATCTCCCCAGGCCTTTAAATATCAGGCAGCTTTACGTGACAGCGTTGGTGAAACTCTGCAAAATCAGGCAGTTGGAATCCGGGTGAGCATTCATAATCTTACAGCAAGCGGAAACATAATTTACCAGGAAACTTTCGCCGATACGACCAATCAGCATGGAATCGTAAATCTTGAGATTGGTTTAGGGATGGCCCTTGTTGGAACCTTATCCGGCATCGACTGGGGTGTTGGTTCCAAGTTTCTTGAGATTGAGATCGATCCGGCAGGTGGTATAAACTATCAGCTTATGGGTACGTCTGAGTTACTTTCTGTTCCGTATGCCTTGTTTTCCCAAAGCTCAAATGATTCTGTATGGGATAAAAATGGAAATAATATTTATTATAACAGTGGTAATGTAGGGATCGGGAATCCGAACCCGGGAGCAAGTTTAGATGTAACAGGCCCAATATGGCAATCAGGGACAGGTCATTCGGTAATTTTAGGGGAGGAAGCCGGAACCAATGATGACTATAGTAATAATCAAAATTCATTTGTTGGTTACAGAAGCGGATACAGCAATACAAGCGGATCAACCAATACATTTATTGGGGCTTTAAGCGGATTCAGTACTACCATTGGTGAAACAAATACCTTTCTTGGGCATGCAAGTGGATACAATAATACTGAAGGAGATAATAATACCTGTCTGGGATATAGAAGTGGATATTCTAATGTAACCGGGACTAAAAATGTTTGCCTGGGATTCAGAGCAGGATATTATGAAACAGGTTCTAATAAACTGTATATACATAATGATGCAGCATATTTTCCTCTCATATATGGTGAGTTTGATAATAATTTAGTTGGTATAAACGGGAAGTTGGGAGTTGGAACCAGCTCTCCACAAGAGTTGCTGGAACTTAATGGTAATAACGCGACTGCCGGACTACGTGTGGCTTGGGGAAATACCTATGAAGGTCTCTTTGGTGAATTTAAATATGCCGGGCCGGGAATCGGTCTGAAAATAAATTCTCAAACACCAAGTGGTACCGGAACATGGGCCGATATTAGTTTGCAGACCAATGGAACCACAAAAATGTTTATAGAAAGCGCAGGCAAGGTTGGGATTGGTACAATGAGTCCAGCAGATGATTTGCATGTGGCCGGTCACATCAGAGTTGGAGAAGATCTTATTTACCCTACAATTTATGGAGAATTGATTCATGATGGGGCAGGAACTGGCTTTAAAATTAATGCCGCTGGTGGTGGATGGGCTGATTTGCACCTTCAAACTCAGGGAACAACTAAGATGTTCATCGAAAGTGCCGGAAACATTGGGATTGGGACTACAAGTCCAGGTGCAAAATTAGAAGTGGCAGGCTCTATCTGGCAAACAGGATTAGGTGATTGTGTATTTCTTGGAAAATCAGCCGGGGCCAATGATGATGGAACTTCGAACCGGAATTCATTTGTTGGTCATGAAAGTGCTTATTCAAATACAAGCGGTGGTAATAATACAGTTTATGGTTATCGTGCAAACTATAACAATCAGGCCGGCTCATCTAATACTATAATTGGATATGCAGCAGGTCGTGGCTTATCCTTACATAATAAATCTGGAAATGTATTTCTGGGTTGTGAGGCTGGATACTATGAATTAGGAGATAATAAACTATATATAGATAATAGTAGTACAAGTTCCCCTTTACTTTATGGTGAATTTGATAATAACTGTATCGCAGTTAATGGCAATCTTGGAATTGGAACAAAATATTTTGGCGTTGGATCCAGAACGTTAGCACTTGTAAACGGAACAGTACCGGTAGGTTCTATTACGGATGGTGTATTATTATATTCACAAGGAAATTATAGCGAATTAAAAGTGAGAGATGAGGCAGGATATGTTACAACTCTTTCACCTCATAACTTCAGCATGATCAATAAAAGTGAACCAATGGCATGGTCTTTTTATTGTGAAAATTCAGATATCGGAAAAAAAATCAATGTTGATATGTTAAGGATGGTCCGACTTATAGAAGAAGTATCCGGTGAAAAATTGGCGTATATCAAAAACATTGAAGACTATTCTCATACTGTCAGTAGTAAAGTAAATCCTAATGGTATTATTCAAAAACAGCAAAAAGAGATTGATAATTTGAAGAC